>ERZ779671.1030-NODE-1030-length-12860-cov-1.959000_pt1 | contig 12860 bp, 10 predicted proteins | sample MGYA00511074_ERZ779671 | MGnify/ENA primary metagenome ERZ779671 (study PRJEB29588, sample SAMEA2158454) | human gut metagenome | biome: human gut; feature: human-associated habitat; material: faeces | place: Denmark | collected 2008/2010 ... | reverse complement strand
GAGCCCGACTTTATCCCTAATGGAGGCAGACGTAAGCGGTGAAGGCACTTTTAGTACCTGCATTCACCCGCTAAAGCACAAACAGTCATACTATGGTAGTTGAGGTGAAGGCAGTTTGGTTCAGTTCTCAGAACCAAGCCTTCTGCGTACAAATAATGAGAGATTGAGAAATGAACACCCCTTACAAAGACAAAACTATTTCTTCGCTTAAGCCGGTACACTTTACTATGGTAGCAACGTCTACACCCGTATCTTTCATCCTCGAAGCGACTTGACGCATGCCTTCGGCAAGACCTTCGGCTTTTCCCTCTATTCTCCCTTCTAATTTGGCCGTGTCGATCACATCGTTCTGGATCATGATGGCGTCGAGATGGCGGTCGTAGATAAGGCGTTCCTGAGGGGACATGGAGTAGTATTTCAACTTCTCGCGGGCTTCCTTCAGACCCGGTGCAGTCGTATCGGGACGGATCGTGCCGTCTTTCAGGTATTCGATCCATTCGTCCAAAGGGGTGAGTGCCACTTTGTCGAACTCGTTTACACGGACCAGGATATATTCGGGGAAGATTTCAGCGGGAAGATGCGAGACGATCACATCACGTTCACGCGTGTTGACACGCAGATGGTCACCCGTATGTACACCGACGAAATGATTTTGGCCGTGATAGATATAGTCTGTCCCGATACCAATATCGAAATAAAGGATGCTGATGGAGTAGACTTTCTTGATTTTCCCATACCCTTCGCCAATCGAGATATGTTCGGTGATGGCTTTGGCTACGCCGTAGAGGATGCGTTCCAAATAATGCAGTTCGCGTGTATTCTGGATTTCGACGAGGATGATTTCGCCTTTACTGTTCAAGGCTTTGATGTCGACGCGGTTGAACTTGTCGTCGGCGCTTTCCTGGTTGCCTTCGCTTTCGAGGATTTCGACGATCTTGATTTCTTCGTTCAGCATGACGGTCAGGAAACCGTCGAGCACATCGAAATTGGCCTTCTGGCGCAACAGACGCTTAATGGCCCAATCGAAGCGAATATACCTGTCCTGCAACTTTTTTCTTTCCATCTCTTCCATGATTTTCAAATCCGACCCTTCCTTTTTCATAGTTACTGTTTTATTAGTTCATCCACAAATATACATATTATTTATGAACGGGCAACGAACCGCAATTTTTTTGTAATATCTTATCTTTCAATGATTATCGGGTAAGCCATTTCTTCCCCAGATAGTGGACAGGATACCAGGCGGCAAGGAAGCCGATGGAAAGGACGGTTATAAAGACAATAAGGATATCACCGGCTTCGACACGGACCGGATAGGCATCGATAATAAAGGAGCCGGCTGCCTGACCTAATTTGATAATACCCAACTCCTGTTGCAACAAACAAAGGGCCAATCCGATAACGATACCGATCAAAGCGCCGAGCCCGGAAATCATCCAACCCTCGAAAAGGAAAATACGACGAATCAGACGGTCGTCCGCACCCATATTCCGCAACGTACGGACATCCTCTTTCTTTTCTATCATCAGCATGGAAAGCGAACCGATCACATTAAACAGAGCCAGGATCAGAATGAAACACAGGATCAGAAAGATCATCCACTTCTCCCCCTGCATCATCCGGAAAGAGGCTTCCTGCTGTTCATAGCGGTCCTTGACCGAGAAATCATCACCTAAGAGTGATTTTATACGGCTTTTGACCGAATTGATGTCTGCACCGGGAACCAATGACAACTCTATCGCCGAGACTTCCTTTTCATAATCGAACAAAGAGCGGACCATCGGCAAAGGCAGCAGGACGAAATTCTCGTCATACATCTGCTGGTTAGTGGCATATACGCCGCCGACAAAAGCATATTCCAAATTCAAGGAGGCGACAGGGTTGGCGAGATTGACTTTCTCATTCCTCTTGGGAGCGTAAATTTCCAAAGGATCGGCATAATTAGGGCGCACCCCCAAAGAAAAAGCCGTTCCGACACCCAAGTTGGCGTAATTGGCCACTTCGTCGGACAGGACAAAGGAACCTTCCCGGCTATCGACTAAAATACTGTCTATCCGCGTCAGACGGCCGAAAGTATCATCTACACCTTTGACCGTCGCGGTAATCTGGCGATCCCGATAGCGGACCTGCGCATTGTCCTGGAGCACTTCGCAAAACAAAGCGACCTCAGGCAACTCCTTCACTTCCCGGACAGCCGGAAGAGTCGGATCGAACACCTTTCCATGTACAGGCTGAATCTTCAGCTCCGGATCGAAATTGCCGAGCATCGAAGAAACCAGCCCGACAAACCCGTTCAATACAGACAGCGCACACACCAAGGCCATTGTAGCGACCACCACCCCACAGACAGATACCATCGAAATAATATTGATGGCATTGTGGGATTTCTTCGAGAAAAGGTAACGCCGGGCTATATAAAACGGGAAGTTCAACGCGGTATTCTTTTACTTTTTCAACAGATTATCAATATTTTCGATATAATCCAGGGAATCGTCGATAAAGAATGTCAGTTCAGGAATCTTACGGACCTGTTTCCGGATGCGCTGTCCGAGATCAAAGCGGATGGCTTTCGTATTCGCCCGGATATTCTCAAGCATTTCCTTCGACTTGTCGGACGGGAAGATACTCAGGTAAGCACGTGCCACACTCAAATCGGGGCTTACACGTACCACACTGACAGAGATCAGGATACCATGCATAGCCTGTGTCTGTTTCTGAAAGATATCACTCAGCTCCTTTTGCAGGAGACGCTCTATTTTACTTAATCTTGTACTTTCCATAATTTCTTGCTTTTTTATTTTTTCCAGATCATCGTGAGGCCGTCACGCAAAGGTAAGATAACTTTTTCAATACGCGGGTCTTCTTTGATTTTATCATTAAAACTAAGAATACCGAGTGTTTGTTTATCCTTAGGATGCTCCTCCACCACATGACCGTCCCACAACGTGTTGTCGGCAAGAATCAAGCCGCCGGCACGCACCATCGGGAAAACAAGGTCGAAGTATTCCGAATACAACCGCTTGTCGGCATCGATAAAAACAAGGTCGAAGGTTTCACCGAGCGCCGGGATAATATCGAGGGCATCGCCGAAATGCACCCGTATCTTATCCTGATGGGGCGACTGTTTCAGGTATTTCATGATGAAGTCTTCCATTTCGTCGTTGATCTCAAGCGTATGGATCAAAGCCCCTTCTTCCAGCCCTTCCGCCATACAAAGAGTAGCATATCCTGTATAAGTACCGATCTCAAGCACACGGCGGGGACGAAGCATCCGGCAAAACATCTTCAATATCCGCCCTTGCAGATGCCCCGACAGCATTCGCGGACGAAGCAGGTTCACATTCGCATCCCGGTTCAGGGCCGAGAGCAGTGCACCTTCTTCGTCACTATGAGAAAGGATATATTCGTCTATTGTCATCTTCATGATTTATGATTCATGATTTATGATTTATGATTTGCTTGCTGGGATATTAATCATAAATCATAAACCATAAATCTTTGTTTATTCCTTAAACGTCGGCAACTGATAATTACTTCCGGCGTCCAATACCTTCCCTACATTATTAATTTCAAGGAAGCTCGTACCGCCGCCTTCACCGAAACTGCCGCTCAGGTAAGCCACCATGTCGTTACGAGTGATGCGTCCGCTTTTGATCAGCTCGTTCAGCGCATCATAGAAATAGCCGCGGCGACTGTCGTTATAAGGCTGGTGAACAGCCCAGACACCGTAAGAAAGAGACAGCATACGCATGACACGGGGATTGTAGCAGATCGAGAACACGGTGGAAGTACCGCGGAATGCAGCCAGGTAACGAGCCGTACGGCCGGTATAGCTATCTGTAATAATAGCTTTTACATGCAGTTTGGAAGATGATTTCACAGCCTGCTTTGCAAGGAAAGACGTAACATCCAAGTCGTTACCCTCGATAGGGACACGAATATCATTGGCTGCAAGTTTCGTCTTTTCTGCCTCACGGGCTACCTTCGTCATCGTCTGGACAGCTTCGACAGGGTATTTTCCGTAGGCTGTTTCACCGCTCAACATCAAGGCATCCGTGCGGTAATAGATCGCATTGGCGATATCCGTCACTTCGGCACGCGTAGGACGCGGGTTGCTGATCATAGAGTGAAGCATTTGGGTAGCCACGATAACCGGTTTCTTTACTTCCACGCATTTACGGATCAACACACGCTGGATACCCGGAATCTTTTCGGCTGGCACTTCGATACCCAGGTCACCACGGGCAATCATGATACCGTAGGCTACTTCGAGGATCTCGTCGATGTTGTCGACACCCTCTTGGTTTTCGATCTTCGCAATGATCTTGATCGGGCTGTTATGTTCGTCCAGAATGCGCTGGATATCCATTACATCCTGCTTGTTTCGGACAAATGAGTGAGCAATAAAATCCAGATCGTTTTCAATCGCCCACAGGATATTTTTACGGTCTTTCTCTGTCAAGGAAGGCAGATTGATACGTACACCCGGCACGTTCACGCTCTTACGGCTTCCCAAGGTCGCGTCGTTCTCCACTTCGCAAACCAGAAAATCGTCTTTCTTATCGATTACTTTCAGTTCCAAATCCCCGTCATCGATCAGGATATCGCTGCCGACGGTCAGGTCATTGACAAAATTCCGGTATGAGACACAAATACAATCATGCGAAGTCTCCCCTTCCGGGTTTCCCACGATCTTAACCATTTCCCCGGTCTTGAACTCGATGGGAGCCTGCGCAGCAGTCGTACGCACTTCGGGCCCTTTAGTATCCATCAAAATTCCGATACGGTTGGAAACCGTACGGACATTATTAACGACTCTGGTCAAACCTTCTTCCGCCATGTGAGCCGTATTGAGGCGCACGACATTCATTCCAGCCTTGTATAACGCGTCGATAAACTCGACCTCACAACGCTGGTCGGAAACTGTAGCAACAATCTTCGTATGCTTTAACATATAACCCTTTTTTAAAATTGACAATTGACAATTGACAATTGACAATTTTAAAAACAGCCAATCCTCAACTCCAAGAGCCAAACCTTTATTAAACTTCTTTTTACCTAAACAAATTTCTATCTCTTCCTAATTGTCAATTATCCATTGCCAATTGAAGCACCGCTTCCACCGCCAAACGGTACGAATCCAGCCCAAACCCTAAGATCACCCCCTTGCAAGCGGCTGAAATCATGGACACATGACGGAAAGATTCACGGGCGTGTACGTTTGAAATATGTACCTCCACAACCGGAGTCGTTACAGCTTTTATTGCATCGTGGAGGGCAATGGACGTATGCGTATAAGCGCCTGCATTCATAATGATCCCGTCGTAATCGAAGCCGACTTCATGGATCTTGTTTATCATCTCACCTTCCACGTTACTCTGAAAATAAGCAATCTCACATTGTGGATACTTGGCACGCAACTCACTCAGATAGCCTTCAAACGAAGCATTTCCGTACACTGTCGGTTCACGCTTGCCTAACAGATTAAGATTGGGGCCGTTGATAATCTGAATTTTCTTCATTTTGCCGTAATTTATTACCTTTGCCCTGTCTTTTACGGACAGGAAATATCCGGCAAAGATAGTAAAGATTTATGATTTATAATTTATGAATTATGAATTGGTGCTAAGTCATTAGGGTAAAATCCATTACATGAGCAGATTTTACCGGACGAACCTTCAGCTCCTCATACTTCCCCGTAAATCATAAATCATAATTCATAAATCACAATTCGTTTCATGCACCGAGAGAATGACAAAATAGAACGATACAAAACATACCTCCGTCTGGAAAAAGCGCTTTCGGCCAACTCTATAGACGCTTACCTGACGGATCTCGACAAACTGACAAACTTCGTCGAAAGCGAAGGCAAGAAGTATGCGGATGTCACATATGACGACCTGCAACAGTTTGTTGCCCGCCTACATGATATCGGCATCCACCCACGTTCACAGGCAAGGATCATTTCAGGGATCAAATCTTTCTACCGGTTCCTGTTCCTGGACGATTATATAACAACTGATCCGACCGAATTGTTAGAATCGCCCAAGATCGGACTGAAACTTCCTGAAGTCCTAACTGTCAACGAGATTAACAGCATCCTGGACACGATCGACCTGACATTGCCGGAGGGGCAACGGAACCGGGCGATGCTCGAAGTCTTGTATAGCTGCGGACTGCGCGTGTCGGAGTTGGTTTCACTACGCTTCACGGATGTTTATTTCGACGAAGGATTCATCAAGGTGGAAGGGAAAGGGAGCAAGCAACGCCTGGTCCCCATCTCGGAAACAGCTATCAAGGAGATCAAGAACTACCTGTATGACCGCAACCATGTCGCGGTGAAAAAGGGATTCGAAGACATCCTGTTCCTGAGCCGGCGAGGAACGGCTCTGTCGCGGATCATGGTTTTTCATATCATCAAGCAGCAAACAGAAATGGCCGGTATCAAAAAGAACGTGAGCCCGCATACGTTCCGCCATTCCTTCGCCACCCACCTGTTGGAAGGGGGAGCCAACCTGCTTGCTATCCAGGAGATGCTGGGACATGAAAAGATTACCACCACCGAAATCTATACGCATATCGACCGCCAGTTCCTGCGGAAAGAGATACTCGAACATCATCCACGTAGCAAGCCGCGGGATTAGAACAGCCGTTCCATGCGTTCGATCAGCTCATCGCCCAAAGCCCTTTTGACAACAATATGCTCTTTGACTGCCGTGACAAAGGGATTGCTCTCGAATGCACCGCGCACACCTTCGAAATCTTCCTGCTTCTCTTTATCCGAACCATCCACACCGAAACCGGTCATGAAAGTAAGGGAGAATTCTTTCTTCGCATCTTTATAAAGCAGATTATCCAATCCGATCACCGAGTCTTGCCAGCGGCGGACAAGATCGACGATCTGTGCTGCCGATATTGATGACAGGTTCACACCGTAATACTCCTCCAGCATATCATACGCCCATGTCCATTCCATATCATAATAATTGGAATGCATGGCTGCAAAGAACTCTTCTATCGCCTCAAGCGAAGTTATCTTGCCTTCTTCAACTTTCTCGATCAACCCGTCCAATTCTTCACGAGGAAGGATCAACCCGGAAAGATCCAGCCATTCCCCACGACCAGCTGAAGAAGTCGGTTTCAACTGTGACCAGACTTCTTCCATAGAACAGAAATCCGTTCCTTCCAGGCGCTTGATCAAGGAGTTCCCCAAGAATTTATTGATTGCCATACCATAAAGATTGAGGGCCGTACGCAAAGAGGAACCTTTGATACGAGTATTTTGATAATAATAGACTTCGGATGTCTCACCCACCAACTCTTGCAGGTTCTTCAAGATTCCGACAGCTTTCATCATCTTGTAGATGGTATACGGACTCAGCAAGTTGTAGTTGATCATATCCAGCCGTTGCTGGTCGGTACGCTTATCACGCTTCGGCCATTTCTGCGCATCGCGGATCGTCCCGACGCTACGCAGGTTTACACCGGGAACCAAGTAAGTCTCATCGTCTTTCTCTATCAGATAAGAAAAAGGCATGTCCGACGTATCGCTATGATGGTGATGGCGCCCCATTACCAGAGAGAAAGCCCCGACACGCGCAGGCCACAGGATATAGGAGTCACTGGTCGTCTTGGAACCTCTCTCCACAATACCCTGGTGGATGGGGCCCAGCTTATACATATGGTTACTTTGGTTCGAGCCGCTTCCGGCATTCAGAAACGAATACATGCCGGCAATCAGCAGGCTGCTCTTATGCATCGACACAGTAAAAGGTCCTGCAAAGATAGCACAAGCCTCTCCGTTCTCAAAAGCGCAGTTGCTAAACAGAAGTGAATCATGCGCAGAGAAGTTATGCGTCACATGGCACGCCTGCCCGATAAAACAACGGATAATCTTGGCAGCATCGGCAACCACAGCCCCCGAAGAAATGATAAAATCCTCCGCGATAACGCTGTCGCCAATATACACCGGAGCATTCGCATTGCTATTGACCGTACCGTTATCGAGACGGGTACAGTTTTCGACCGTTGCATAATCGGCAATCACAGTATTGCGCACAGTCCCTGTATTGATTATTTTCACATGGTTGCCGATAAAACCATAGTTGCCAATCTGCCGTTCGGCAAAATCGGCAATCATCGCCTGCAAACGCAGTATTAAAGCCGGCCGATGACGATATAAAGCTATCAGATAGGCCAATGATGCAGACAAGCCATTATAAATGGGTACTTCACGGCCTCCTGTCTCATTCAGTACAGACACTTCTACATTGTTCCCGAAAGAGGACTTTCCTTCTACATACATCACGTTCACGTTCTGTATGAAACAATCATCGCCTATGAAATAATTGGAAATATAATTGTGCACATTTTCAATCAACGTATTATCACCGATCTCACAATTATGCAAAGTTGCATTCCGGATACCGCTATGTTTCTTCACCCCTCCCGGAAGAGTAAATTCCTTTTCAAAAAGGCCCAATGCCACATTCCCTGAAAAATGAACATTACAAACGTGTTCGGCATGAAAAGGGCTGGCGACCTTTATGTTTTCCCAATTATCGGCCGTACAGCCGTTCTTCTCCAAATCTGCAATTTCTTCCGATAGCAGATGCCTTAAATATCCTTCACTCATTCTTCATCATATTGTTGGAAAAGAAAATCGTTATAAGGGAAACGAGTAATATGAATCTGTTTCACCCGCTCGTACAGCAAGGCTTTGAGTGCATCGATATTCGTCCGTTTCTTGGCTGAGATAAAGATACAATTATCCTGCATCTTATTCATCCAAGTGCGTTTCAACTCGTCCAAATCGATATTCTCACGTGTACGCGGAGTCAGGTCATCTTCATCCTTCGGGACAAAAGTGAAAGCATCGATCTTATTGAACACCATAATCATCGGTTTCTCCGTCTTGTCGATTTCCGATAAGGTACGGTTCACCACCTCGATCTGTTCTTCAAACGTCGGATGAGAAATATCGACGACATGCACCAACAAGTCCGCTTCACGCACCTCATCCAAAGTCGATTTAAAAGATTCGACCAGTTCGGTCGGCAACTTACGGATAAAGCCGACCGTGTCGGACAGCAGGAAAGGCAGATTGTCGACAATCACCTTTCGGGCAGTCGTATCGAGTGTCGCGAACAGTTTGTTCTCGGCAAACACTTCGCTCTTACTAAGCAGGTTCATCAATGTGGACTTTCCGACATTGGTATAACCGACCAGTGCCACGCGGACCATCTTTCCGCGGTTCTTCCGCTGCACGCTTTTTTGCTTATCGATCTCGACCAGGTCCCGTTTCAGCTTGGATATCTTATCCAGGATGATACGCTTATCCGTTTCCAACTGAGTTTCACCCGGTCCACGCATGCCGACACCGCCACGCTGACGCTCCAAGTGTGTCCACAAACGAGTCAGGCGGGGCAACATATATTTATATTGCGCCAATTCCACCTGTGTCTTCGCATGAGCAGTCTGTGCACGACGGGCGAAAATGTCCAGAATCAGATTCGTACGGTCCAGAATCTTCACCTGCAACTCTTTCTCGATATTACGCAATTGCTTGGCGGAAAGTTCGTCATCGAATATCACCAACCCGATCTCGTTTTCCACCACATATTCCTTTATCTCCTGCAACTTGCCGGAACCGACAAAGGTCACGGAGTTCGGATAATCCAGTTTCTGATAAAAACGTTTCACAGCTTCGACACCTGCCGTATCGGCCAAAAAGGCCAATTCATCCAGGTATTCCTTCACTTTCTGCTCATTCTGTTCAGGAGTAATCAGTCCTACGAGAACAGCCTTTTCTGTCTGTGCTTCAGATATAATAAATTCTTTCATACAGCAAAGATAGTAAATTCAATTATTTATGTATATTTGTACCCATAATATCAAACCAAAATAGTATTAACTATGAAAAAGGAAGTCATACACTTTGTTCAGTATGTACTTGTAAAGATTTTATTCTTCGGTGCAGCTTATCCGCTCCAGGCACAAGTTTCCAATCCATCCTCATGGGAAAGTTTTGTCGGTAGCGATGAAAATAGGCTTGTTTCGGATACTCTCAGATTGCAGACATTCGGGGATTCAGAATGGGATAATTGGAGATATACGTTAACTGTAAATTCTTCTCTTATCCAAGAGAAACATACGATAAAGATACCTGTCGGTTCCGGAATCATTTTTTCCCCCTTCTCACTTAATAATTATACAAATGTAAAAATCGTATCACATATTGCCGGACTCAAACTAGAACCCGGTGAGTTGTTATTATTTAACGTTCACCGTAATAATTCCGATGAAGTCATAACAGGAAACACTCCTGAACAAGGTAAAGATTACATGGGTTACAGATATCTTACAATCGGAAGCAATCCAAGCTCTTTTGCTATAACGACAAACAAAAAAGTCAATACACAGAATGGATATTATATGACCGATAGCGTTTTTGCTTATGGCGACATCCCTTCATATTCTCTATTCTCTGGTATCGGAAACTGGAACGACACAACCCTTTGGTCGCATCTTCCTCCACTCCGCCACAGGAATGCGCTCATAAAAGGGAATGTAAGTATAACAACAGATACGTATTGCAAAGATATCGCCATTCATTCCGGATCACTGGAGATCAATCCTGGCAGCCTGTTTATCCTACAGAATTTGGACCTATACGAAAACAAAGCCTCTCTCCATTCAGGAGGGACAATACTTCTTTCCGGCCGTATCACCTTCCATAAAACTTTTGAAGAACCCGGCAAATGGTATTTTATCTCATTTCCTTTCGACGTTTATCCGCCTGGCATCGACCTCCACTTCGAACAAAAGGATGCTACGCCTAACGACGGAGGCAACTATTTTTATGTCCAATCCTACAACGGAGACAAGCGGGCATCGTCCAACCAATCTGCCGGAAATTGGGAAGTCGTGCCCATCCGTCCCGATAATGTCCCCCTGTTCGAAAAAAACAAAGGTTACCTGATCGCATTAGACGAGAAAACAACAAACCGAACTTTATCTTTTTCATCTCGACCCGGCGACATCCCCGAAAATTTTGCCAATATAGGAGCTATTGCAATTCCTTTAAATTCCGACAGTTCTTCAGGCAATCAAGAAAACCACGGCTGGTATTTGTGCGGCAATCCATTCCCCGCACTACTTCCATTAACCCAAATCGAAAAAAACAAGGCTTTGGATGGAAATATCTATGTATATGACGGAAACGGTTATAAAACCTATTCCCTTAATAGCAACTATGCCCTCCCTCCTTTCGCCGCCTTCTTTGTAAAAGCATCCTCACCGACCGAGTTGAAAATATCGTCCAACAGCACACCCACAAAAGCAATAAACATAATCCCGACAAACTTCCCTATGAGTAAAAGTATAACCGAACCCCATCCCGACAAACAAAGCACAGAGATAGAGCTCCCCAATACAGAGAATTTCCGTTTTTTCATAAAAGACGGCCAACTGCACCTGCAAAATATCCCGGAAGCAGGATATATCAAAGTTTTTAACATGATGGGACACTGCATGTTTCAAAAAAGAATACGACAAGGTTCGCTGGTAGTTCTGTTCACTAATCTCTCTGGAATGTACATTTTACAAATACATTCCGCCAACTATCAAAAATACTATAAAGTGGTCCTTCCATAAATACAACAAAGGCGAAATGTAAAAGTGCTTTATTCTCGCACTTCACATTCCGCCTTTACCCTATAATTCAGTATAATATGAACTATTACAACTTATATTTTTTCTGCTGTACATTCCATCCGCCGACAGTTAATGAAAACTCGCCTTCTGTAACTTTATCCACAGATGTATCAATAAGTACCTGCTTCGTTTCACCTGGCAACAACGAGAAAAAATTATCCGTATAGAACGAAGGGCGAACAGGCTTGCCCGCTTTATCCAGGAATTGAAGTTGCGTAAAGAAAGCAATCCGGGAAGAAGTATTCTTCAACGAAACTTCAATATAATACCGCCCATCAACTTCTTTCGTTTTGTACTTCGTCTGAAGCCGGGCCGTTGGCATATCATTCAGAGATTCAAAACCGGAAGAGGTTGGTCCTGTTAAAGTCTCCTTTCCTTCATAAGCGGCATTGGAACGCCAATAGAACGTAGACGCTACTTCTTTTCCCTTTTCATCCGACAAACCAAGCCGGATAAAATGCACAGGGGTTATATCTGATGGAAAATCGATTTTAAACAAATCATTCAGCACCTCATCTTCACCGATATCAATCCGTTGAGAGTAAGAAAAGACCTTCTTGCTATTCAAATCATACACATCAGCCTTGACCTTGTAATTTTTAAAAGACCGATAATAATCATTACATACCGAAACCATATTCTTCAAATAATCAAACTGCGCATGTAAAGGCTCCAATGCATTCTGAGTATGATATAGTGAAGCCGTCGGTTCCAACGACCAATCCCACATACGGGCACATACCTGGCGTACCGGACAATTATGATACCAGAATAATAACCCTGAACAATAGCGATCCCCATAGTCCAGCTTATTATAATTCCAAACCTCCCAAATTGTCTTTGAATTCATTGCTCCTACCAACTGGCCTTTTTTAGCAAACTCTTCTATCGACTGCGAGGTTCCGTAATTATTGATAAGATCTTTATACATAGTGGACATTAAATGGAAGCCTCCCCCATCGTGATAATCCCAGACCTCTTTATTGATCGGCCATAAATCTTTCTCATCCATCACCTCCCGTAAAGTTTCAAGGGTCGGCAACGTTGGCGCTCCATACTCTGGGTTAAAACCATCCACACGGCTTCCACGTGGCGAGGCCGTATTCTCATAATGCTGCATCGGATTCACTTGCTTGTAAGGACTT
>ERZ779671.1015-NODE-1015-length-12941-cov-1.938538_pt1 | contig 12941 bp, 7 predicted proteins | sample MGYA00511074_ERZ779671 | MGnify/ENA primary metagenome ERZ779671 (study PRJEB29588, sample SAMEA2158454) | human gut metagenome | biome: human gut; feature: human-associated habitat; material: faeces | place: Denmark | collected 2008/2010 ... | reverse complement strand
ATAACAACTCAAACTACAATCAATGATACAGGTATATATCCAAGAGGGCATAAACCAGCCTGTTGGATATATACAGATAGACATTATGGACATGGTTACTTAAATGTTACGGGAGCTATTAAAAAATCTTGTAATTATTTCTTTTATGAACTAGGTTATAGAATGGGAATAGATCCTGTGATAAAATATGCTAAAGCATATGGACTTGGAATAAAAACAGGAATAGAATTGTCAGGAGAAGCAGAAGGTATAGTAGACTTAAAAAAACAATGCCAAGATTTATATGGACAACAGTGGCAACTAGGAGATACACTTTCAGCAGTAATTGGGCAAAGTTATAATGATTATACACCTATCCAAATAGCAAGATATGTTAGCATGCTAGCAAACGGAGGCAAGTCAGTAGATGTTACATTAATAAAATCTATTACAGATGCAGATGGAAATAAAATATCAAAAGATGAATATGAGAAAAAAATAAAAGAAAAACTAGGAATTGAAGACATACCAGAAGTTAAAGATTTAAATATAAAAAAAGAAAATTTAGATGCTATATTAAAAGGCATGAAAGGAGTTACAAGCGAAACTGGAGGAACAGCTTATTATGTATTTTCTGATTTAGATATAGATATTGGAGGAAAGACAGGTTCTGCTGAAACGGGAATTAAAAACCAAGTAAATGGATGGTTCGCAGGTTTTGCACCATATGATGATCCTGAAATTGCAATTGTAGTTTTTATAGAAAATGCAGGTTCTGGAGGAAACGTAGGAGATACAGCCAAAACGATAATAAATGAATATTTAGGGATGAATGCTAAAGATGTGAAGGAAGACCTTAATGCAATTCCTTCTACACAAATCAATAATTAAACTGTTATATAAGGAGTTAAAAATAGATGAAAAAAGAAGAAGTAAATGAATTAGGATTATATGGAATTAAAAAAAGTTTTAATAAGGAAATTGCAACCTCAGAAACTAAATTTTATAAAGGTTCAATTCGTTCAGGACAAAAAATGGAATTTGAAGGAAGCTTAGTAATACTTGGAGACGTAAATGCAGGGGCTGAAGTATTAGCTGAAGATAATGTTGTAATACTAGGAATATTAAGAGGAATGGCACATGCAGGAGCAAAAGGAAATAAAGAGGCTATAATTGCAGCAGCCTCTATTGAATCTGCACAAATACGTATTGCAGATATTGTAAAAGAAATTGAAAGAGAAGATAATGTAGAAGATACAAGAGAAATTAAAACTTATGCTTATGTTGAAGAAAATGAAATCATATTAACTTAATAATAACAATATAAGAGCAATAAATAAATATTGATCTTTAACATCTTCCTTGTACAAAAAGAAAATCAATCCAATAAGTAAAAGGTCATCATTATATAATTTTAAACCAAATAAATCAAAATAACTTTCATCTTCGCCACGATCAGTTTGATTAAAAAAATTATCTAAAAAATTAAAACCATATGAAGCTTTAGCAGTAGTTTTTTCATCATCCTTAGGCTTGGTCGAAGATTTATAATTTTTATTATATCCTCTTGAAAACTCAGGAGGATATTCTTTTACTTTAGAGGTAGCTAGAGTGCCTCTACTATAGTACATAGAGGGATTGTAAGTATATCTTCTAAAATAAGGAAAACTGAAAAATGGGTAACTATACATCATTCTTTTTTTCACCACCTAAAGGATTCAAAATTTCAAATGCTTTTCCCATACTAAACAATTTTATGTATTGGTCAACTTTGTCTTTTCTACTAGGCTTTAGATAGGGTTTTAAAGACTTTAACAAGTTGGCTCTGGGATCATTTTGGCTTCTGTTCATATTATCAATAATAGATTTCATTTTTAACATAGTATCCATATCAAAATTTGGCATATCATTAGAATTATTTTCTGAATTTGGCTGTTCCGTAGAAGAATTAGAAGACATGCCATTAGAATTAAAATTATTAAGCATACTTTTTATAGAATCTGGAACTTCATTATTTTTAAGCATATCATTCATTTTCTGAAAAATTTCTGACATATCTTCACTCATAACCATTCTCCTTAAATATTATTATTTTTTCTAATTTGATTTATAATATTGTCTGCATCCTTAGAATTAAGCATTTTACTGACTTTAGAAAGATTTGCGTCCAACTCTTTTTTATCCATTTTAGAAAGCATATTCATAAGTTGTGCCACATCCATCTTATTATCCATACAATCACCTCAATATAATATATGTTCTTAAAACTATAATATTATATGTAAGAAAACTAAAATAGTGACTAATGTAATATAAATTTAATATTGGGCACGTTAATTGTAGTTCCGTAAATAAAAAACCTATATTTACCACTATTACCAAAGATTTGCTGTTGAAAAAAGTCATAAAAATGATAAAATATATATGAGTAATTAAAAATATAAGAACAAAATGTAAAAAAAGTAACTTTGAGGCTTAAAAAGCATTGAAAAATGAGCAAAAATGTCGTATAATATAATATGAGATTTATAATTTTAAGGAGGAAGCTATGAATAAAACATTAAAAAAGATTATCGCATCAGTACTACTTACCTGTATGATAAGTGCCAATTTATCTATAATTGGAGAATATGGAATAAGTTATGCATTATCAGAAAGTGAACTATCTAACCAAAAAACAACTACTCAAAATGAAAATGTAGAATTTAATTCATACTTTGAGGGAGGAGTTCATAGTAAAACAGAAAAACTTGCAAATACAACAAAGCTATTTGTTAACATCAAAGTAAAAAATGCAGGTTACTTGGAAAATCCGGTAATCAGTTTTTCAGATGTAAACTTTAAAATAGCAGGAGAAGTGAATAACGAAAATATTCAAAGCATTAGTGAAAATAAAATAACTTTAAACAAATTAAATAATGGAACAGACCTAACACTAGAAATTCCAGTAAAAGTACTTAATGAAGATGAAGTTACATTAGATAATTTTGAAAAAGAGACAAAAACAAATTTCACAGCTACATATATAGATGCAAATGGAAAATCGAACGAGATTTCAAAACAAGTTGTAAATAAATTATTATGGGATGGAACAGAAGGAACAGAAGGAATATTAAAAACAGATGTAACTAAAAAAATTCCATACCACATTGGAGAAAAATATGGAGTGCTATTGCAATTTTATATAGATGCCGAAATAAAAGATAGCAAGTTACCAATCAAAACAACCAAAATTGATGTAACAGTTCCAACATTAAACAATATAAAACCAACTTCAGCCAATGTAATTGCAACAAGTACAGAAGCAACAAATGGTGAAGTAAACGGTACAAATTTCACTTCAAGTAATTATAATTACGATTCTACAACAGGAGTTTTAACAATAAATACTAAAAATAAACAAGACAAAATCTCATGGGTAAAAAATGTTAAAGATAGATATTTAGTTACCTTTATTTTTGATGTAAAAGAAGCATATGACTATGTTATAAACAATACTGGTAAAATAGAAGTAGGAATAAGTGCAAAATCAGAAATAGAAGTATATAATGGACAAAAAACTATAGTTAAAAACAATGCAGAAAAATCATTCTCATATACTGCAGGTGAGGGCGCAACTGTGTCAATGCCAACAGAAGGAAAAATGATAGACTTTGATATAAAAACTATATCAGAAATGGCTAAAGGACAAATTTATGCAAACTATGAAGCAAAAAATAAAAATGAAACAACATATAATATAAACTACTATGCTACAGTATGTAATGCGGAATTAACAGATAAGATTGAATTTACTCAAGAGATAGATCAATTTTTAACAAAAGAGAATACTAAAAATGCTACAACAGTTGCAGGAAACAATTATACATACAATAAAATAGTAAAAATAAATAAGGATATATTCAAAAAAATTCTTGGAGAAGATGGAAGCATAAAGTTAGCTAATTCAGATGGAACAGAAATTGCAACAATAGATAAAGATACAACAGTTTCAGAAGAAAAGTATACTATAGATATAAGCGAAAAAAATAACAATCAATTGTTAATAACTACAAGCAAACCAGTAGCAGAAGGAATATTAACAATTGAAGTAGAAAAGGCAGTAAAAACAAATATAGATTATACATCAAATCAAATGAAAAACTTTAAAAAGCTAACAACAGGAATGAGAGCAACAGTAGATGAAGAAGATGTAAAAACAACAAAAGAAATAACATTAACAGAACCAAAAACAGAAGTATTATTTGGAATTAGCCAAAAAGAATTAACAACAGCAGTAAAAAATAAAAATATAGGAATAAGAATAATATTAAACACCTCTGATACAACAAAAGCACTATATAAAAATCCAACATTTAAAATAAAATTACCATCATATATTGAAAAATGCAATTTAAATAGTTATGACATAGTAATGGGAGATGGTTTAAAAATAAAAAGTGCAAAAACAGCAACAGAAAATGGACAAATAGTAATAAATGTGGAATTAGAAGGAACACAAACAGAATATGCTACAAATGCTCAATATGTTGGAGCTGTTATTGATATTAATGTAGATTTAACAACTAAAACATTGACACCAACCAATACTAACAAAATAACAATGGAATATAAAAATAATAATGAGATGTCAGAAAATAACAACGGAACAGTAGAGGAAAAAGTAAACTTTATTGCACCTGAAGGAATTGTTACAGCAAATGGAATCTCTAATTATGCACAGGGAAAGGAAATATTAACTATAGCTGATGAAGGGGCAACAGGAATAATTGCAACAAATTCAGCAAAAAGAACAATTACAATTACAGGAAAAATAATAAATAATTATAATAACGCAATTAAAGATGTTGTTATACTAGGAAGGATTCCTGCAAATGGAAGCACTAATATAGACACAAATGAGAATTTAGGATCAACATTTGATACAAGTTTAAAAACAGCAATACAATTACAAAATATTGAAACCAGTGATTACACTATATATTATTCAATAAAGGCTAATGCTAATAAAGATTTGACAGATACTAGCAATGAATGGACTACTACATTTAATGTTAATGCAAAATCATATATGGTAGTATATGGAAAAGATCTTAATGAAACTAAAATGATAGAGTTTGCGTATGATGTAGAATTACCAGAAAATCTTTCATATAATAATAGCATATATGAAATGTATAAAATATATTATACAAATATGTCTTCAATAGGAAATATTCAAGAATCAAAAACGTCTCCTATTATAGAATTAACAACAGGAAAAGGGACTGAACTATCTGTACAATTATCTTCAGATGTTGAAACTGTAAGAGAAGGACAAACAGTAAGAATGAAAGCTATAGTAAAAAATAGTGGTGAGTTAACAGCAAAAAATGTAAAAATAAATATACCATTACCAAAATATGCTACATTTACTGAACTTATAGCAGGAAACTATTTCCAACAAGATGATAGTAGTAAAAAGATTGTTGATCTAGGAACAATAGCTAAAAACGAAGAAAAAGAAATCTACTATTATTTGAAATTTGATAATTATGCAGCTGCTTTTAATGGGGAAAATATTACTGAAGAGGAAAAAGCAGAATATTTAAAATTCCCTAAAGCAATAAATAATACAGTATATTTAACAGCAGATAACTCTAATAAAGTAAATTCTAATGAATATACAATTAATTTAGAAAAAGGACAAATTGCAATAGAATTAATTTCAAATACAGTAGAAGACACAGTACTAAAAAAAGGAGAAAGTTTAAATTATATTATTAACTTAATGAATATTTCAGGAAATACAGAATTAAAAAATACAGTAGTAACAATACCATTACCACAAGGAGTAATGTTCAAATCAGCAACAGTAAATCATAACCCTATAGAAGACAATGCTACAACAGATGGGGTAAGCTACAATGAAAGTACAAGAACTGTTACGGTTAATGTTGGAACATTAGAACATAAAAAAGTAGTTAAATTAGAAACAGAAATACAAGAATTTGAAGGAACTATTTCTATAATGGCAAAAGCAAAAGCGGATGAGACTGATGAAAATTATTCTAATGTTAGTGAATACAGAACTGAAATTGTAAAGTTAGAGGTATCAAACTTAACATCAACACCTAAATATGTAAAAGAAAAAGAGCAAGTAGTATATAATTTAAAACTTACTAATAAAGGTGAATCTTATATAAAAAATATTGTAATTACAGATGTTTTACCAACCGAATTAGACTTTGAAAAAGCTACATATATGTATAATGGAAAAGAAGGAATAGTAAATTATTTAATAGAAGATAAAATTCAAATAGATATTTTATCTATGAGCCCAGGAGAAAGCATAAATATTAACTTATATGCAACAGCTAATTTATTACCAGATAAAAATGACAAAAAAATAAGTAATAAAATGACTGTGAAGGCAGATAATGTTACAGAAACAGAGACAAATAGTGTAGAAAACATAATTGAATATTATCAAAAGGCACATGATGAAAGTGGAAGTGAAGTAGATGACCCAACAATTCCAGAAAGTACATATAAAATAACTGGAACAGCATGGATAGATAATAATAGAAATGGAATGAGAGACAGCCAAGAAGAATTATTATCAAATGTAAAAGTAATACTAGTAAATAAATCTACAAATGTAATTGTAAAAGATAAAGATACAAAACAAGCAAAATCAACAACAACAAATGACCAAGGACAATATGAATTTAGCAATATAGAAAAAGGAAGATATTTTGTATTATTTGTATATGATGCTGCAAAATACAGTGTTACAGAATATCAAAAAGAAGGAGTTGATACATCAGTTAACTCGGATGTAGAGGTACTTCTAAATGGAGAAAAAACAATAGCAGGAATGACAGACACAATTGAAATTTCAAACTCAAATCTTAGAGATATTGACATAGGATTATATGTTCAAGAAAAATTTGATTTAAGACTAGATAAATATATTAGTAAGATTACTAGAACAACCCCAACCTCTGGAACAGATATATTTGATTATAGTAATGAAAAACTTACTAAGATAGAAGTTTTAAAGAAAAACTTAGGAAAGAGTAGTATAGTTGTAGAATATAAAATAGTGGTAAAAAATGAAGGAGCAGTAGCAGGCTATGCTAAGAAAGTAGTAGATTATTTACCAAAAGGAGTAGTATTTAATACAGAACTAAATAAAGACTGGTATTTATCAGATAATGGAAATGTATATAATACAAGCTTAGAAAACACAATTATAAATCCAGGAGAAACAAAAGAACTAACATTGGTCTTAGTAAAACAAATAACAGAAGACAGTATAGGAGTTTTAAACAATACAGCAGAAATATATGAAGCATATAATGAACAAGGACTAAAAGATATAGACTCAACACCAGCTAACAAAGTAGAAACAGAAGATGATATGTCTAAAGCAGATATTGTTTTAGGAATAGTAACAGGTGCACAAATTGCAATTTGTATAATATTACCTTTAGTAATAATATCATTGCTTGGATTTGGAATATTTGAAATCAAGAAAAGGGTTCTAAAAAAAGTGTAGAGAGGAGGTAAAATATGAGAAGTAAAACTATAAAAATAAGTGTAATAATGTTTATAGCATTCATAGCATTTATTTGCATATTTAGTAATACAAAAGTACAAGCTACGTTATTAGATAAACCATATGGACAAGAATTTATGATTCCGTCATGTAAAAGGTATGAATATACTAACCAAAAAGGTGAAAACAAATATTCTGTATTACCTAAATACCCTGGTTATACAATTTATTGTACTAATACTGGTGCGAGATTTGACTTCGTACAATCAATAACTAAGTCAGAAATAGACCATTTACTTAAAACATATAAGAGATCTAGAAAATGTGGATGTTTTGGACCTTTAACAGATGAAGGACATACATATCCATATTATCAAAAAAGTAGTACTGGTTCACTGACAAATGCATTATCATATATAGTAACAATAGATGGTACAGACTGGACACTTGAAAAACAATTTGCAGTATGGCAAATGAGCAATATGAAACTAGATGGTGGAATTGTTAAAATAGGAAGTGATTATCATAAAAATGATTATAGTGGTAAAGGATATGAAAAAGAAGCAAGAAATTATGATGCATTTGTAAATGCTCTTGCGCAAAATGGAGCGCAAATAAGCATTACATCAAGTAATAATACACTTACAAAAATTGACCAAACTGCAGGACGATATACAGTTGGAGCATTTAGTGTAAATTATACAGATGGAAGATATGAAGATGTAACTTTTGGCGGAATATCAAATATGTATTTAATTGGGTATAATGAAAAAGGACAACAAGTAAAAAATATAGCAATAAATAAGTTTGTTATAAATAATAAAGAAGTAACACCTAGATACTTTTCACCTGATAGTATCAATTATGTAGATACTAATCCTCAAGCATATCCAGACTCAGGAGAAAACTTTCAAGTAGTATTTTCTGATCCAAATAAAGGAGTAACAGATAATAATCAAATAATTTCTGACATTGAACTTTATGCCGAATATACATATATGATTGCAACAGGGGAATATGTAAAATATGTTGGACTTAGATATGGCACTGGTGGAGCAGCTGGAACTCATGATGATCACACATATAATCCACACACACATACTGTAAAAGAAGAATATGAGGTTGAGGAAGATGTAAAGGTATATCATACATGTGATAGACATGGTGGAGTTTGTATGATATCTTATAAGTCAGCTTGCCCAGGTTATACAATTAGTAGACAAACAGTGAAAAAGACTAAAGATGTTACATATTCATGTAATGGATGTATACAAACATATCAATTAACAACTCAAGAGCAACAAGGCTTTTCATCAATGGATGGAGAAAGAAGATTATATAAAACTACAGCGATAACAAGCAAAATAAAAATAAGAATGGACCTAGGTGGATATGTATGGGAAGATGCTTTGGTTGGAAAAGAGAACAAGGCAGATGGACTTAATAATACAACAGGAGATAAACCAATTCAAAACATAAGAGTTATTTTATATGATAAAAACAACAATAAGATAGCAGAAAAACGTACAGACAGTGATGGATGCTATTTATTTACAAACTTAGACCCTATGAAAAAATATTATGTTGCATTTGAATACAATGGACAATTATATATACCTACAGAATACAAGAAAACTAACAACTGGAAGAATACATCAAAAGCAACGGAAACATCAACAGACAGAACAGCATTTGATAATAGATTTGCAGAAATAGGAGCATATCCAAATAACTATAAAAGATCAAATGGAAAATATAATAAAGCATACTCACAATATGAACTAATGGGATTTAAACTAGATGCAAACGGAAAATACTATTATGACAAATCACAACATTATATAGATACTTTCTATACAATAGACAAAAATGGAAATATAATAAAAGGAAATAAGATAAATCCTGCACAAGTAAGCAGTGGAGATGCACAAAAAGTAAACTTTGTTAATGATTGTAAAATAGTTGCATACACACAAGCACAACAAAATAAACTAAATCCAGATTTGTATCCTGCAAAAAATCAATTTGTTATAAACAAAACTGAAAAGCAAAAATATACAACTGGAAAACAAGCAAGAGCAACTAAATTTTCAACAAATGCCGTTAAATATAACGGAAAAACATATGAACCACTATATCCAGATCAATTTTTCATTGATTTAGGACTTGTAAGAAGACAAGAAGTTGACTTAGCTTTAAGAAAAGATATTTTATATGCAGCAACAAAAATCAACTCAAAAACTGAAATATATCAATATGATAAGCGTGCAAACAATGATGAATATTGGTTAATTGAATACAGAATGAGAAATTATGCTGATTACTATGGCGGAATGTATGTAAATGGAATCTACAGATCAGATTACACTTATAGAGGGGAAAGAACTAATGGCGGAAGTGACTTAGAAGCATATGTAACATATAAAATAACAGTAAGAAACTCATCTATAGATGTGTTAGGACAAATAACAGAAGTAGTAGATTATTATGATAAAGATTATACATATATGCCTAAGCTATCATGGGTAATGTACAAAGACAATTCAGCAGATGACAATACAAAAATTGCTGTAAAGAAAGAAGACTACTATAATATGATTGCAACAGGCGACTTGTCAAAGATTCCAAACACGAGAAAAATAACAACAAAGACTTCAAGTAAGTATGGAGCTAAATCAGATATTACAACAAAGATGAATGCTATATATATTAGTGGATTAGCAGACAAGAAATTAGCGGTAGGAGAGCAAGCATATATCTATTTAACCTTTAAAGTAAATAAAGATGGAGATAACCCAATAACTGTAGATAAAGATAATGAATTCAAAATGAATTATGCCGAAATAAATGGCTATAAAACATATTATACAGGAAACATAGATTTACCAAATGGAGTAAAGAAAACAAGTAATAATGCAGCAGGCTTAATAGATATCAACTCAACACCGGGCAATTTAAGCCTATCTGATATAACAGGCAATAAGTACGAAAAGAACTTTGAGAATGATACAGACCGTGCAAAAGGATTACAAATAAAGATAGACGACAATTCACAAAGAAAGATAAGTGGAACGGTTTGGGAAGACCAAAGAACAAAAGAAGTATCAGGAACAAGCATAGGAGATGGAGTAAGACAAACAAACGAAATTAAGATACAAGGTGTTACAGTACAATTACTTGAAAAGTTGAAAGATGGAAAAGAATTCTTATGGCAAACAACAACAACTGATGCAAACGGAGCTTACAAATTTTCAAACTTTGTACCTGGAAATTATATTGTTAGATTTATGTATGGACATAATCTCCCTACTGTACAAACTAAAAACAATGTATCATATAATGGTCAAGACTTTAAATCAACAGTATATCAAAAAGAAATTAATGGAAAAGAAATTTCAGGATATGCAGATGAGTACTATAATATTAGAGCTGCAGATACCTTTGGAAAAAACTTATCTGACGCAAGAGATATTTGGGAAGACAAAACAATATCAATTGGACAGCGAATAAATAATAGACCAACAGCTGTATACCAAAATGTAACATTACAAGGTAGAGAAACGGTAAATAAATATCTTGCTAATGGAGCAAAAAATCATGATGCAGAAATTTTGGCAGTACCATATGCAAGTAACCCTAACCAAACATATATAGCTCAATTGATTAAAAATACTCAAGTAGTAGCAGAAACAGGAATAATAGTAATCGAGGGAGAGTATGACAGACAAACAACCTTAGGAGATAGTACTCAAAAAACAAGTAATGGAAAAGAAAACTATGCAAATGGAAATGATGTAAATGGTACATATGAAATTAAGAATCTTGACTTTGGACTAACAGAAAGACCAAAAGCACAATTAGAACTAAACAAACAGGTAACAAATGTAAAAGTAACATTAGCAAATGGAAATGTGTTATTTGATGCAAATGATGCGGTAGCGAATTTAGCTTGGATAAAACATAAGGATTATGACTTAATGAGTAAAATGAAAGACGGAAAATACAAAGAGTATTACAAAGAGAGTAAAAGCAATAAGAAATATAACCGTTATTCATATAAAACAGACATACAAGATATGATAAATAACACACTATATAGAGGTGGAAAAAACGGACTTATCCAAGTAACTATGGATTCAGAGCTAATGCATGGAGCGACAATACAAATAAGTTACAAACTAACAGTAAAAAACGTAGGAGAAATAGATTATACAGGAAAAGACTTCTACTATAAAGGAATAGGAGCAAGTGAAGGAAACAAGGTAACAACAACAGCAAACTTAATTGTAGACTATATTCCAAATAATTTACAATATAGAGAAGGAGACAACGAAGGTTGGTCAGTAGTAAAGGCTCAAGATTTAATTACAACAGGAAATGTAAATGGAAGTATAGGAACATCAATAAGTAAATATAATACAATACTTGCAACAGACAAAATGAATAAAGCATTAAAACCAGGAGAAACAGTTACAAAAGAATTAGTATTAACACAAACCATTACATCACAAAACACACAAGATAATATGACATATGGAAACATAGCAGAAATATTACAAACCTCAAACACTGTAGGAAGAAGAATGGCATTTTCAATAGTAGGAAATCAAGACCCTACAAAAGCACCAACAGAAGTAGATAGTTCAAAAGCAGAAGAAGTAGTAATATTACCACCATTTGGACAAATGTACTTATACTTTGGATTAGGAATTGTGGTAGTAGCATTAATAGCAGGAGCAGTAATAGTCATTAAGAAAAAAGTTCTAAAAAAATAATCAACTAAAGAAATTCCATAAGGGAATCCTTATGGGATTTCTTTTTGCTTTTTACATACTAAATATTGAAAAACCAACAAAAATAATGTAAAATATAAGACATAAAAAAGAAAAAACAAATAAAAACACTAAAGATAGCAAAAAAGATAGAAAACTTTTTTTATTTGCATACCAAAAACGACAAACATTTTAAACAGCTTGTACTAAAATATATGCAGATTAAAGAAGTAGGGGTGGTAAAAAGTGTTTAATAATAAAAACAATGAGGGAACAGCTAAACAGATATTAGCAAATCTTTTTAGTATACAAAATATTATTATTTATATAATATCATTTATGATTTCAATGGTGGGATTTAGTAGTCAAAGTCTTATGCTAAGTATAAGCCCATTCGCTATAAGCTTTTTGGCGTCAATGTTGAGTAACCGTAAGCCTATTGGTTTTATATATTTATACCAATTTCCTTTTAAATCTATGTATATTGGAAAAATTTTATATTTCTTTTTATTCAGATTATTTACAATTGAAGTCCCAGAAACAATTGGAACATAGTGTTCTGTAGACATTCCTCCCATAATGACACCTAAATTCATCATTTTCCTCCTTTTTTACTTTAAGGACTGTCCCTTTTGGTCCCGTTTGCT
>ERZ779671.1014-NODE-1014-length-12943-cov-2.085583_pt1 | contig 12943 bp, 16 predicted proteins | sample MGYA00511074_ERZ779671 | MGnify/ENA primary metagenome ERZ779671 (study PRJEB29588, sample SAMEA2158454) | human gut metagenome | biome: human gut; feature: human-associated habitat; material: faeces | place: Denmark | collected 2008/2010 ... | reverse complement strand
TAGCTCAGTCGGTAGTGCGAGTGTACAGAAATGTACCGGAAACTATTGCTTAGCCTAAGGAATAATTAAATATGTTGTTTAAATTCACTACCGGGGATTTAAGTAACGAAAAAGATTGCTTTTATGCAATCTGGACAAAAATCTTTGGTAAAATCCAAAGGAAATTGTATATTCCTCCATAGCTCAGTCGGTAGAGCGCATGACTGTTAATCATGATGTCACTGGTTCGAGCCCAGTTGGGGGAGCCAACACAAGGCTCATAGTTCTTCTATGAGCCTTGCTTATTTATATACAAAAATTTATTTCCGGTAGAATGATAATTAATTTATCGGAAAGGATATATATGGAGATTGAAAATATGACAGATAAACAATTTGATGTACTTATGAATTCAATTATTCAAATTGTAAAGGATTCCGAAACAAAGGAAGAAGCTGTTGAAAAGCTTCAAAATATAATAGATAAAAAATAATAATTCAAATATAAAGAATTCAAATTGGAGGTGAGTCTGTGAATTACGAAAGATTATTAGAAAAGCGAGCAAAGCTTATTGAAATAAGGAAGAGCAATTCTGAAAATTTATTTGATAATTTTGATAAGGCTTTTGAGATTGATTATGCTCATAACTCAACAGCAATTGAGGGTAATACTCTTACTTTGATTGAAACAAAGGTATTACTTGAAGATGAGATTTCGGTGGGAAATAAATTCTTGCGTGAGATTTATGAAGTTGTGAATCATAATAAGGCATTTGCCTATGTAAAAAAGTGTATTTCAGAAAATAAACCGCTTGATGAAAATATTGTAAAAGACATACACTCAATTTTAATGGAAAATATTTTAGTCGGCGGTGTTTACAGAAATGTAGAAGTGCGTATTACAGGCGCTAAACACAAACCTCCTGTTCCAAGTGAAATGTATTATGAGATAAAAGAGTTTTTTAATAATTTGGATTCAAAAGTCGATTTTAACCCCATTGAATTGGCTGCATGGACTCATGCAGAATTTGTGAAAATTCATCCTTTTGTCGACGGCAACGGCAGAACTTCAAGACTCATAATGAACTATCAGCTTATGAGAAACGGATTTTTACCTGTGTCTGTCAATAAGGAAGATAGACTGGAATATTTTAATTACCTTGAAGAATACGCAGTCAACAGTAATTTAGAGTTATTTGCTGATTTTGTTGCAGAGCTTGAGGAACATCAGCTTGATGAATATTTATCTATTCTTTGAGGCAACTACTGATTGATGAAAACTTAATATCGCTATATAGAGTTGAAGTTATAGAAATATAATTTCAGCTCTTTTTTTATTTACGGCAATCGTTTTAATTTTTTGATTAGAACGGTTGCCTCTTTTTATTTGCAAAAAAGTTTGAAAGGAATGATTTTAAATGTATTTTACCGACACACCTGAACTCAGGAAGTTTGAAAGAGAAATGCAACAGAAACCTAATTTTGACAGGCGCAATGACAATTGCGATGAAAACGATGAAGCACATTTCTCTGACAACAAAAAACTTATCACAAACAGAAATAAGAAAGACGGAGGTTAATGATATGGAAACAAAAATCAGAAGTCCTACTCAAATGCAGTGCAATTATAAAATAAAATTTAAGAGGTGTATAACTTGAACGAATATGAAAGACAGCGCAGAATAGCTGAAAACACAAAGAAATTGTATCCGCCAGGTACAAGAATTGAACTTATCAGTATGAAGGATCCTTACGATCCTGTTCCGGCAAGCACAAGAGGAACAGTTAAGTTTGTTGATTCAATGGGAACGATATTTCCAGAGTGGGACAACGGTCGAACGCTTGGCGTAGTTCCCGGTGAGGACTCATTCAGAAAGCTTACGCAGGAAGAAATTGAAGCAGAAAACCAATCCATGTCAGAAGTTGAAGAAGAAACTCCTGATGAGAATAACGGAATGACTATGCGAATGTGAGGTGTTTCTTAATATATAAATCTTCGTTTGGAATGAAGATTTATGGCAATAAAATTTTTTGATATCTTTGCAGGCAGCGGCGGTTTCCGTTCGGGACTTGAAGCCATAGGCGGTTTTGAGTGCGTCGGATACTGCGAAATCGACAAGTATGCAAAGCAGGCATATGAAGCAATGTATGACACGGGAGGTGAACTTTACTTTGATGACGCAAGAAAAATTGTACCCGAACAGTTACCCTATTTCGACCTTCTTGTTGGAGAATTTCCCTGTCAGTCTTTCTCAATCGCTGGAGCAAGAAAAGGATTTGACGATACAAGAGGAACGCTGTTTTTCAAGATTGCTCGAATTGCTGCCGTTAAAAACCTAAGTATCTCTTCCTCGAAAATGTTCCCGGTCTGCTTAACCACGACGAAGGCAGGACATTTGAAACAATCCTCCGTACGGGGTCCCCGAAAACCTGTAAGCTTTTTGGGGAGAGGAGGCACAGCATAGCGAACGAGCTTTTGACCGCTTGCGGTCGAAACGAGTAAGCGGAGCTTGTGCCGACGAGGGGTATGATGTGTGCTGGCAGGTACTTAACAGCAAAAATTTCGGAGTTCCACAGTCACGAAATCGAGTGTTCATTATCGGATATCTTAGTGGACAATGTGCCGGAGAAGTATTATCTTTCACGCAAACAAGCGGAAAACCTCTTATACAAAGAAAAGCCAATGCAAGGTGAACGAATCTACTAATCTAATGGACTAAGCTGTACACTTACAAGCGGTTCGGGCGGTTTCGGCGGTCATTCGGGACTTTATCTCATTGAAAATACTGAAAACTTCGGCTTGCCGATAAAGTCTAAAACCAAAGACGGTTATCAGATCGCATATCCCGGTGACAGCATTGATACTGCTTTTTCGGGACAAAATTTAAGGCGCGGTCGAGTAGAAAGTCAGATAGCACATACTCTGACAACTTCTGCAACGCAGGCGTATTATTTCATAGATCTGAACCTCGATCCGAAACTGACAGAAATTGCAAGGTGCATAACTGCAAGACAAGATTCGGGAATCAGTAACCGCAAGGCTGAGCATTCGGGAGTTTTTGTTGAAAAGCACAGATTTTACAGATGATGAAAAATTCGCAGTTGTTTTTGTCGAACCAAACGGAGATGTCCATATCGGCAGAATAAGAAAGCTTACTCCGATGGAGTGCTGGAGATTACAAAGATTTACGGACGATCAGTTCGACAAGGCTAAAGTGACTGGACTATCTGACAGCAGACTTTACAAGATGGCTGGAAATGCTGTGACAGTAAATGTAATCTCTGAAATCGGGAAGATTATTAAAAAGGCAGACAGTAAAATTTAAATAACAACAACTAATATCAATCGTTCCGAACGACTGATATTGGTTTCAATATATGTAAGCCGTTGGTTGAGTTAAATACTTAATCAACGGCTTTTTGTCGTTTCAGGGGCGATTGATAAATTCATAAAGGCTTGATTTGGAGGTGGGATTTATTAAAACCCCTGTGAGTTGGATGGGAAACAAAACTTCCGTCCTTCATATTTTGTACGCCCTGTTTCCTCTGAATTACGAAAGGTATATTGAACCTTTTGGAGGTTCGGGTGCGGTGCTTTTAGGCAAGAAAAAACCTGATAAATTTGAAGTGTATAACGATTACAACCACAATCTTGTAAACCTCTTTCGCTGTATGCGTGACAGACCTTTGGCTTTCATAAAAGAGTTGGGATTCTATCCGCTAAATTCAAGGGATGATTTTAATGCAATCAGGGATTTCTTCAGACAGGAGAAGTTTGAGGATAAGTACCTTGATGAAGAATTGGAACTGACGAAGATTATCCTGCATGACTTGAAAGCAGAAGAAATCATAGAGCTATATGTCAGAATGAAACAGGACTACGATTTGCGCAGAGCCGTAATGTTTCTTAAACTCTTGCGATACAGTTATTCAAGTGGAGGAAAATCATTTGCCTGTCAGCCCTTTTCAGTAGTGAGCCTTTTTCAACTGATAGAGCAAGTTGGAAAACGACTTGAAAATACTGTGATTGAAAATCAGGATTTCGAGGTATTAATCAAGCATTATGACAGAGAAAACGCATTTTTCTACTGTGATCCTCCGTACTTCTCAAGCGAGTATGTGTATCAGTGCGGATTCACTTGGAATGACCATATAAGGCTGAAAAACGCACTTGCAAAAGCAAAAGGCAAATGGCTTGTGTCATACAATGATTGTAAGGAAATACGCAATTTGTACAACGGTTGTTCTTTCTTTGATTTTACAAGACTTCACAATATGAAACAGCGAATAAACGCAGGCGAACAATTCCCCGAATTGCTAATCAGCAACTACGATATGTATGAAAGGCAGAGAAACAAGCCGTTGCAGTTGAGCCTGCTTGACTTGACAACCGAACAGCAAATTGATTTAGAACAAATTTTGAAGGAGTGTATTATTAACAATGGAAAATAGAATTTATGTAAGCATACCGCTTGACGCACTTATTGTATCAGGAATCACATCCGACTGTGCTGTGCAGATTTCAGCTATGGACGGAGCAATTCTGATTGAGAGGTGCAATGATGAGTGTAATTGCGGTGACTGCCTTTGCGATGAATACAAAGCAGAGTCGGCAGAAAGCGAGGATGAGTAATGCTTAAAGTGTACAGAGCCCTCGGCAAAAGAGGACGAATTACAATTCCTTTTGAAATTCGCAAGCGTATCGGATTCAGATACAACGATATTTTATCATTCACACAGCAGGATGACGGCTCGGTTCTTATCAAGCGTGAGAAAATCTGCGACAACTGCATTGACATTGTTGATGATTGCAGTGAAAATATTACTCTTGAAGATTTCCTCGATAGCTTGTCAGAAGAAGAACAGCGAGATGCACTTGTGCACCTTTCTCTGCTGTGGGCGGAAAAGCAGAAAGTCAGTTGACCGTTGCATTGAAATAAAGTATAATGTTTATATGATAAATAGGAATTTATGAGGTGATATTGTGATTAGATTACAGACTGTTAGAGAAAAGGATAAAGAACTATTTTGGAATATCAATCAAAAGTATTTGTACGAGATGACATCATACTATCCCGATGAAATGGATAAACAGGGAAATTATCACTATGGATATTTTGATGCTTACTTTGTTGAGCCTGAGAGAAAAGTATTTTTCATTTTCAATGACAAAAAACTGATTGGTTTTGTAATGCTCAATCCTTATTCAGTCATAGGGCATAATCCCGATTACACCATAGCCGAATTTACAATATTCCCTTCCTATCGAAGAAAGCATTATGCACTTGAAGCGGCAAAGTTGATTTTGTCGAGTTATCCCGGTCAATGGGAAATAAAATTTAATGAGAAAAACATGGGGCAAAAAATCTATGGACTGCTATAACAGCATCGTACAACCCTCATGTTTATCATCTAAATGACCAAGAAACGGTGCTTGAATTTTCCAATTAGGAGAAAACGAAAATTTCAGTTTATCATTAAAACTAATAAATTATGATTTGGTCTGGACTTTGGCTTTCTTTTCGGTATAATGGTTGCTTAAGAAAGGACGGCGATAATATGAAAAAGCAAATCGCAATAATGCTGTCATTGATTTTAACAGCAGGAACATTCACAGCTTGCAGGTTAGAGGAAAAAATGAACAACGATGATATACAGACATCCGTGGTTTCGACTGCGGATGTTTCTGCATATTCAGAAACTTCTGAACCGACAGACACCTTGCCAACGGCAACAATAAAAACCACCGAAAAAGCCACCGTTTCAAAAGAAACAGAGTCTGCGAAAAAGGATACAAAATCCAAAGAAAAATCCGACAGTGGGCAAAATTCGGCAACTGTTTCGGAAACTGAACCATCTGAAACGGTAAAATCTGATGTTAGGAAAAATAATGACAATTCTAATATTCAACCGAAGAAAAAATCAGAATCTAATACTCAAAAACCTACTGCAAAACCAACCCAACCGCTTGTGCAAAAATTTACAGAAAAACCAAAACAGAAATCCACCGAAAAACCAACGGCAAAACCCCCACAGCCTCCTGCAAAGGCAAAAACGGTTGATATAAATTCTGCGGTGAATTCTGCGATAAGCTACGGTAAACAGCTTGGAATGAATTACGATTCCTCACTAAACACAGGCAACGCAAGTTGGTTTTCTCCAACAAACGCTTCATACTATGACAGCACTTCGGAACTGACGGCAGATTGCTATGATGATGTTGAGTATGTAGCCTACTACTACCAAAGCAGTGGCATTACTCCAAGCGACTTATCATTCAATGTAATTGCAGAAAACAACAAAATATATGTAGTCTATTGCTAAATAAGGCTATGAAACCTAAACACCCGAATGTCAAAGTTCGGGTGTTTTTTGTGAAAGGAAGATGACAATGAAAATCAATAGTATAACACTCTCAGACCTCCGCCGTATGAACGGTAAGGAAGGACTCATCTTGCAGGGCTGTGGAGGTGAAATTAAAGAATGGATGGACGGCATCAATAAAATGCTTACGGACAAAGGAATACTTCTTGACAATACAAAGTTTGAGAATGTTTCTGTGTTTCAAAATGATGGCGTTACCTGTATTCTTTATCCATTTGAAGAAGTCCACCTTGATATCGGCAAGCTTGCAATGTGGAGATTACAGTCATACACAGCATTTGCCGGAACTTGGCTTTCCGACTATGTGGAAAACAAGCTCGGTGGATTTATTACCGATGAGCAAAGCAAAGCAGAAAAGGTCAAACCTGACTGTGCGTTGATAGGTCAGGATGGCAATATATTCAATCTGTTAGGAATTGCAAGTCACACTCTCAAACAAAACGGTATGGCTGACGAGGCAAAAGAAATGTGCAGTCGTGTTACGAGTTCGGAAAGTTACTGCGAAGCGCTGAACATTATCGGCGAATATGTAAATATTACGGATGGCAGTGAGCAGTCCGATGATATAGATGAAGATTTCAATGAAGGGCAGGCGATGAAATTATGATTGTATTTAAACAGAATAAGACGTCAATCGGGGCAAGGGTAAAATCTTGCCCCATATTTTTTATGAAAGGATTTTTAAAATGACTAAGTTAATCAGAAATAAGAAATTCACAAGAATAACTGCACTTTTACTCGTGGTTGCCGTAATATTCGGAACAATGTTCTCGCTCCCTGTAAGTGCAGCAAGCGGTGATAAAGTTACAATTACCTTTGACTACTGTTATGACAGTACAGGAAACACAATCAAATTTCAGCAGACAACAGTCAGCAACGGCTACACGGTCGGAACTCCCGGAGAAGAGTTGTGCAAGATTTTTGCAGATGGCAAAGAAGCCTACTGCATTGAACCCGGTTATACACTCTACTCAGGCAATACGCTGACCGAGGACGGCTCGACCGTCTGGAAGAATTTAGGCTCTGCGAAGCAGAAAGCAATCAACCTTGCTCTGCTTTACGGCAAACCCGGTTCAGGGAAATGCTTAAGCGGAACAGAGGATCAGAAATGGGTAGCAACACAGCTGATTGTATGGGAGTTTGTTTCAGGTTGTCGTTCTACAAGTGAAGGCTATAAATGCACAAATACAAAGTTCATTGACGGTATCTGTGCAGGCGGAGCAAATCCCGGAGTTAAGTCAGTTTACAATGCTATCTCAAAAAGCCTTGCAAATTATTCAACCGTTCCGAGTTTTGCAAGTGCAATCGCTTCAAAGGCTGAAACCTATGAGATGAAATATTCAGACGGAAAATATACTTTAACCTTAACAGACAGCAACAGTATTCTTTCGGATTTCAGCTTCAAAACCACAAGCGGAATTTCCGTTTTAAAATCCGGTAATAAGCTGACATTAACTTCAACTTCGCCAGTCAATAATGCAGTAACATTCAACTCTGCAAAGTTAATGCCAAGCGTAGGAAATACAACCCTTATCCCATATGGAGATGCAACTTTGCAGGATGTAATCACAGGTGTTGAAAACGACGCTGACCCGATAAGGGCATATTTCAAGGTCAAGACAAGCTCGGGCAATCTTAAGCTTGTCAAAACCTCCGAGGACGGCAATGTTGCAAATATTGAGTTTACTGTCAACGGCGATTGTTACAGCAAAACTGCAAAAACCAATTCAAAAGGCGAATTTGAATTAACCGACCTTGTTCCCGGCAATTACACAGTTACAGAAGTTACCGACAGTAAGTACGAAACGCAGAAATCGCAGACCGTTAAGGTCGAAAGCGGCAAAACTGCAAAGGTGACTTTTGAAAATGTCCTCAAGAAAGGAAGTCTTGAAGTAGTAAAAACCAGTGAGGATAATTTCAACGAGGGTGTAAAATTCCACCTTTACGGAACTTCACTCAGTGGTGCGAATGTGGACTTGTATGCAACAACCAACGCTGACGGTGTTGCCACTTTTACAAATGTTCTCGTTAGTGGTGACAAGCTATATACGCTTGAAGAAGTTGATACTGCTGACAGATATGTTGTTCCAAAAAAGCAGACTGCACCTATTGAGTGGAACAAGGTAACACAGAGGTCATTTGACAATGTTTTGAAAAAGTGGAATCTTACTGTTACCAAAACAGACGCTGAAACAAAGTCTGCACAGGGTGACGCAACACTCGCAGGAGCAGTTTACGGTATCTACAATAACGGCAAGTTGGTTGACAAATACACCACAGACAAGAACGGCAGTTTTACAACATCCTATTATTTATGCGGTGACAACTGGACTCTGAAAGAAATTGAGCCGAGTGAGGGTTATCTGCTTGACGAAACCGAATATCATATCGGTGTAGAAGCAAAGAAATACACCATTGAAAATAACAGCATTTCAATGAGTGTAACCGAGGATATTTTAAAGGGCAAAATCTCAATAATTAAGCACACCGATGACGGCAGTACAAAAATTGAAACTCCCGAAGTTGGTGCAGAATTTCAGGTGTATCTGAAATCGGCAGGAGGCTACAGCAAGGCAAAAGAAACAGAGCGTGATATTTTAACTTGCGATGAATACGGCTTTGCAGAAACAAAGGATTTGCCATATGGCATATACACAGTTCACCAAACAAAAGGCTGGAACGGTACGGAGTTCATTGCTGATTTTGATGTGTTTATTTCTGAAAATAATAAGACTTACAAGTACCTCATCAATAACGCAAGTCTTGAAAGCTATGTAAAGATAGTAAAGGTTGACAGCGAAACCGGAAAGCAGATCCCGTATGCAGGCGCAGGGTTTCAGATTTATGATTCCAACGACAAGCTCGTGACTATGACCTACACCTATCCGAATGTTACAGAGATAGACACATTCTATACAAATGAAGATGGTTATCTTATCACACCCGAATCACTGCCCTACGGCAAAGGCTATTCAGTCGTTGAAGTGCAGGCTCCTTACGGATATATCCTCGACAGCACACCTGTATATTTTGATATTACGGCAGAAAACACAAGTGAAGAAAACGGCGTTACAATCGTAAAAGCCGAGAAGAAAAATACTCCGCAGAAAGGTACAATTACCGTAGAAAAAACAGGCGAGATTTTCTCGAATGTAACTGCAGTCGGCGGCGGATATACTGATGAAAACGGAAATGATGTTGCACTTACGACCATATATCAGCCTGAATATTCTGTAAGCGGTTTGTCGGGTGCAGTGTTTGAAATTTATGCAGATGAGGACATTACAACACCTGACGGAACAGTAAGAGCAAAGAAAGACGAGCTTGTCGCAACACTGAAAACAAACACAAAAGGCACAGCTATAAGCAAACAGCTTTACCTCGGCAAATACCGTGTTGTAGAAAAAACAGCTCCTAACGGATTTGTTCTGAACAGGACTATAAATCATATCGAACTCACCTACTCAGGACAGAACGAAAAGGTAACCAACACCTCAACATCATTTACAAACGACAGGCAAAAAGCTGAAATTAACCTTACCAAAATTCTTGAACAGGACGAGAAATTCAATATCGGAAACAATGACGAAATCCTGAATGTTTCATTCGGACTTTATGCTGATGAAGATTTGAAAGCCGCAAACGGAACGGTCATTCCAAAGGACGGACTTATTGAAATAATCACTTGTGACGAAAAAGGCAAAGCAACCTTCGCAACCGACCTTCCGATTGGAAGTTACTATGTCAAGGAAATCAGCACTGACAATCACTATATCCTCTCCGATAAAAAATATCCTGTTGTGTTTGAGTATGCAGGACAGGATACAGCGACTGTTCATATCTCTGTAAATGACGGTGAGCCAATCATCAACAGCATTATTTACGGCACAATCAAAGGCTTGAAGATAGACCGTGAAACAGGCGAAAAAATCACAGGCGCATTGTTCGGCTTATTCAGTAATAATGAAACCGAATTTACAGAAGAAACAGCAATTATGACAGCAGAATCAAACGAGGACGGAATCTTTACTTTTGAAGATGTTCCTTACGGCGAATATATTATCCGTGAGTTAAAGCCTGCCACGGGATATCTTCCAAATGGTGAAAGCTATCCCGTGACAATTTCAGAGAACAAGGAAGTTGTTGAAATTACCGTACTGAACGAAAAAATCCCCGAACTCGGAACAACTGCAACTATTGACGGCAAAAAGGAATTCACAGCTAACGGCGATGTAACTATTGATGATGTCGTGTCATACAAGCACCTTGTACCCGGCAAAGAATACACGGTTAAAGGTATTTTGATGGATAAAGCAACAGGCAAACCATTTCTTGTAGACGGTAAGGAAATCACCTCAGAAGTAACCTTTACAGCAGAAAAAGCAAACAGCGAAGTGACAGTCTCCTTTACCTTTGACGGTTCTGTAATTACCAAAGAAACAGAAATTGTTGTGTTTGAAACTCTCTACCGTGAGGGAACAGAAATTGCAGTACACGCTGACATTGAAGATGAGGGTCAGAATGTAACAATTCATCCACAGCCTGAACCCGAAAAACCGCAGACTGGTGATAACTCAAATCTCGGCTTTTATATTGGCTTAGGTTCTGTTGCTGTCGGAGGTTTAATTGCATTTCTCATCATCAAATTCAAAAAGAAAGATGAGGACGATGAATAATGCACAGGGTGTATATCTGTTCGCCTTTGGGCGGTAATGTATCTGTAAACATTGAAAACGCAAAACGATATGCCCGTTATGCGTTAGAGTGCGGTATGGCTCCGTTCATACCGCATTTTTATGTGCTGATTTTAGATGACAGCAACAAAGAAGAAAGGAATCTCGGTATGAACGCAGGACTTTCTATGCTTTGGGTTTGTGATGCGGTTTGGGTTTTCGGAGATGAAATAACTGAGAGTATGAAAACAGAAATTCGCTTTGCAGAAAAACTGAACATCGAAGTCAGATATATATCGGAGAATGATTTAAAAAAATCGGAGGTAAAAAATGATAAAATCAAGAAGAACTAAGTTAATTAAATGGTTATCAGGCGTATCAGTAATACTGTTAATGCTCGGAATATCGGCAGTAACAGTCTTTGCCGCAGGAGATGTATCATCAGCCATCGAAAGTACATGGAACTCTGCACAAACACAGATTAAAAACGTTGTAAATAATGTTGTGTTCCCTGCTGTAGATATGATTCTTGCTATACTTTTCTTTGTTAAACTTGCAACCGCGTATATGGACTATCGCAAGCACGGGCAGTTTGAGTTCACGGCGCCGGCAATACTTTTCGGTTGTCTTGTGTTCTCGCTGACAGCACCACTGTACATCTGGACGATACTCTGATAACAATAAAAATAAGGCTGTTGTGTTAAGTCATAACAGCCTTTTGTGGAGGTGATTTATATTTTTGACTGGTTAGGAGATTTCATCGGCGGAATCGGAAGTGCCATAGGCGGTGTGTTTGATTACCTCGGTGAGCAAATCTCAAACGCTATATGGAACACGATGTTACAGTGGTTCTATGAAACGATTTACAACGCTGTCGCAGACTTTTTTACTATGATGGGAAATATGGGCGCAGATGTGTTTGACCTCGAATGGGTGCAGGCGACAATAAATCTGTTTACTCTTTTTGGCTGGGCATTGTTCGTCGCAGGCACGGTCGTTGCCGTATTCGATGTTGCAATAGAGTATCAGAACGGCAGAGCAAATATCAAAACAACCGCTATAAATGTATTAAAAGGGTTCTTTGCCTGTTCGCTGTTTGGCGTAGTACCTGTGGAGTTGTATAAGTTCTGCATCAGCCTGCAAAACACCTTTTCGCATGATTTGGTCGGGATCGCCTCCGGCGGGATCAACGAAAGCCTTGCCGACGCAGGGCTTGCCGCCCTCGCCGGAATGTTCTCGTCGGCGGTCTCGGCAACCTACGGTCTTTTGAATTTGCTGTGCATGATCGCCTTTGCTTACTGCGTAATCAAGATGTTTTTCGCCAATATCAAGCGTGGCGGCATTCTGCTCATTCAAATAGCGGTCGGTTCGCTGTATATGTTCAGCGTTCCCCGTGGTTATGCGGACGGCTTCAATCAATGGTGCAAGCAGGTTATAGCGATCTGCCTTACGGCATTTATGCAGACAACCTTGTTGTTCCTTGGACTAATGACATTCCCGAACAATATGCTGTTGGGGCTTGGCATTATGCTGGCCGCCAATGAAGTACCGAGAATTGCGCAGCAGTTTGGCCTTGACAGTTCGGTGAGAGTCAACATGATGAGCGTGGTACACGCCACCACTACGGCGGTCAATCTCACCCGCAGTGTGGCGAAGGCCGCAGGCAAATAACGGAGGTACAGTATGAAATAAAACAATGAATTGGAACAAAAAGATATTGCCGTTGACTCGGATATGGAAGTGGACTGCGATATCGGGCAGGAAATTACTGCCTATATCGAAACATGGTTCGATGCGGACAAAAAGTTCGGGATCGACACCGCCTCGGAGGACGGCACATGGCTTAATATGTACGCTAAATACAACCCCTTTGCCGACACCCTGCGTATCGAATGCGAGATCAGCCGC
>ERZ779671.1013-NODE-1013-length-12945-cov-3.661055_pt1 | contig 12945 bp, 13 predicted proteins | sample MGYA00511074_ERZ779671 | MGnify/ENA primary metagenome ERZ779671 (study PRJEB29588, sample SAMEA2158454) | human gut metagenome | biome: human gut; feature: human-associated habitat; material: faeces | place: Denmark | collected 2008/2010 ... | reverse complement strand
GGCACCGGCTATAACCAGTGACGGGCCCTCGTTGTATAGCACTGCTGCGCGCTGTCCTTCATTCAGTTCTTCGATATAATTCGTATTCATGTATGCAAAATTAAGGGATTCTTTTTAGATTCATACAATGTATACGAACTAAAATAATTAAGATAGCATATTACATTTCAGAAAACAGTTCATAAGTCACTGTTTATTATGCACTTCCACAACAAGTCATTCTACATCTTCAAAAAGTTTTATAGATATGGAAGAACATTTATTGGATATCAAACGTTATATTAACAGAAACATAATTCAAGACAAATTATGAATACATTATTAACATCTTTAATGCTTATAATTATGACATACGAAATGCCTAAACTTCCATATGCAAACAATGCGTTGGAACCTGTAATCAGTCAGCAAACCATAGATTACCACTACGGTAAGCACTTACAAACATATGTAAATAACCTCAATAACCTGGTTCCGGGTACAGAATATGAAAATAAAGATTTAGTAACCATAGTAGCCACTGCACCGGATGGGGCCATCTTCAATAATGCAGGACAAGTTCTGAACCATACTTTATACTTCCTGCAATTTTCTCCCAAACCTGCTCATAGTGAGCCAACTGGGAAATTAGCAGAAGCTATTAAACGCGATTTTGGAAGCTTTGATAACTTCAAAAAGGAGTTCACAGCTGCTGCCGTAGGATTATTCGGATCTGGTTGGGCTTGGTTATCAGTAGATAAGAACGGAAAACTTCATATAACCAAAGAAGCTAATGGCAGCAACCCTGTACGTGCAGGACTTATTCCATTGTTAGGCTTCGATGTGTGGGAACACTCCTACTATCTGGACTACCAGAATCGCCGCGCCGACCACGTAAACGCCCTGTGGGATATCATCGACTGGGATGTGGTTGAAAAAAGAATGTAATCAAATTTACAAGCTAAACTATACTTATGGAAAAGGTCGTTGTGTTTTTCACAGCGACCTTTTTTACAGATTAAAAAGAAACAGACTTTTATTGTATATCAGATGCATTAGTTGTATTTTTGCAACTCATAAAACAACATAACAAACAATTATGATACTGTATAAAAGAAAAAAAATACGATTTATTGTCTCCATTGCTGTACTCCTTTTCCTCCCCCTTTTCGGCAATGCTGCCACCACAGAAGAATCTGAGGAAGAAATCCTGTTTATCACCTCTTATAATTCTGACACTAAATATACCTACGATAACATCAGCACATTTATAGAGACCTACACCCAATTGGGAGGAAGATATTCGACCATGGTAGAAAATATGAATGCAACAGACTTAACGCAGGCGCATCAATGGAAAAAAACATTGACCGATATTCTGGACAAACATCCGAAAGCCAAATTAGTTATTCTCCTGGGTGGTGAAGCATGGAGCAGTTTCCTCCATCTCGAAGATGAAAAGTACAAGCAGCTTCCTGTTTTCTGTGCAATGGCATCACGCAACGGAATACGTATTCCGGAGGATTCGACCGACATCCGAAGCTATAATCCCGAAAGCATTAACTTAATGGAACGCATGAAGGAATACAACGTAAGATATTGTAGCACATACGAATATGACATTAAAAAAGATATTGAAATGATACAGGATTTCTATCCGGAAACAGAACACCTTGTATTTGTATCGGATAACACATACAACGGACTTGCCGAATTGGCATGGTTCAAGAAAAACCTGCAACATTTCCCACAGTTGTCTATCACCTACGTCGATGGCCGCATCCATACACTCGATATGGCTGCCAGTCAATTGCGCAATCTTCCCAGAAACACAGTCATGTTGCTTGGCATCTGGAGAATCGATAACCGGGGTATTACTTACATGAATAACTCCGTTTATGCTTTTTCCAAAGCCAATCCTCTCCTGCCTATGTTCAGCATGACTTCCACTGCAATAGGTTACTGGGCTATCGGAGGATATGTCCCGCAATATGAAGGAGTGGGACAAAGCATGGGAGAATATGCCTACCGCTTTTTAGACCAGAAGGAAACTGATATCAGCAGTATCAATATCTTACCCAACAGATATAAATTTGATGCGAAGAAACTAAAGGAATGGGGATTTGAAAACAAGAAGTTACCTGTTAACTCAATGGTAATCAATCAGCCCATCCCGTTCTTTGTGGCCTATAAGACAGAAGTACAATTCATCCTGATTATATTTCTCGTATTAGTAGGAAGTCTAATGATTTCGCTGTATTACTATTACCGGACTAAAATCCTGAAGAATCACCTTGAAAGAACTACGAAACAACTACGGGAAGATAAAAAGAAGTTGGAAGAGTCTGAAGTCGAATTGCGTGATGCTAAAGAGCGCGCCGAAGAAGCTAACCAACTGAAAAGTGCCTTTGTTTCGAATATGAGCCACGAGATACGGACTCCGCTAAATGCTATTGTCGGTTTCTCCAGTCTGATTATCGGTTCGGTAGAGCAGAATAACGAACTGAAAGAATACGCAGATATTGTCCAGACCAACTCCAATCTGTTGCTCCAACTGATTAGTGATGTACTGGATATATCACGCCTGGAATCAGGAAAACTGCAATTCAACTATGAATGGTGTGAGCTGGTGAACCATTGCCAGAATATGATTACTCTGACCAACCGGAACAAGACAATGGATGTAGACATTAAACTGCAAATGCCTAAAGAGCCTTACATGCTCTACACAGATCCCTTGCGCCTGCAGCAGATTATTATCAATCTGCTGAACAATGCCTTGAAATTCACTCCTGCCGGAGGAAGTATTACGCTGGATTATGAAGTGGACGAAAAAAAGCAATGTATGCTGTTCTCGGTAACTGATACCGGCACCGGAATCCCCGAAGATAAACAGGAGCTGGTATTCCAACGTTTCGAAAAGCTGAACGAGTTCGTACAGGGTACAGGATTGGGACTGGCTATCTGCAAACTGACCATCCAATATATGGGAGGTGATATCTGGATTGACAAGAATTACAAAAATGGCGCCCGATTTATCTTTTCTCATCCTATCAAAAAACAGGAATCAACAGAAAAATGAAAAAAAATCGAATGATTTAGTGTTTTTCTGTTTCTTTTTCACTTACTTTGTCCCCGTAAAGACAAAGGGGTGCCCCATGAGGGGCTGAGATTATACCCTAGGAACCTGAGGCAGTTAGTACTGACGTAGGGATTGTGTTTCTTCTTATCGCCTTTCCATTCAAGCACGCTCTTTGTATTTACTTTCAACTTATTTATTCTGATAGGACAATGAAAGTACAAGTGAACAACAAAGAGGTGGAAATTGCTCCCGACTCTACCCTTACACAACTGACAGCACAGCTCGAACTTCCGGTTCAAGGCATTGCTATCGCCGTAAACAACAAAATGATTCCCCGTACCGAATGGGAGGGTTTCATATTGCATGAGAACGATAACCTGGTGATTATCAAAGCGGCTTGCGGAGGATAAGGGAATGGTCAGCCTACAATTTATCACGCATCAGACCGAACGGTATTCGTACCTCGAATCGGCACGTATGGCACTCGAAGGCGGGTGCAAATGGATCCAACTACGCATGAAAGAGGCTCCTCTCGAAGAAGTGGAGGCAGTAGCCCTGCAACTGAAACCGCTTTGTAAAGAGCACGAAGCAATCCTGGTTCTGGACGATCACGTTGAACTGGCGCAAAAGCTGGAAGTGGACGGTGTGCATCTGGGCAAAAAGGATATGCCTATCGACCAGGCCCGCCAAATTCTTGGAGAGGCTTTCATTATCGGCGGCACTGCAAATACATTCGAAGATGTTGTACAGCACTATCGTGCCGGTGCCGATTATCTTGGCATCGGTCCTTTCCGGTTTACTACCACCAAAAAGAATTTAAGCCCTGTACTGGGATTGGAAGGCTATTCCTCCATCCTTTCACAGATGAAAGAGGCGAATATCGAAATCCCCGTAGTAGCGATTGGAGGAATCACTTATGAGGATATTCCTGCCATACTTCACACAGGAGTAAACGGGATAGCCCTGTCGGGAACCATTCTCGGAGCGGATAATCCGATAGAAGAAACACGTAGAATCCTGAATCATGCGTAAAGCAATGATGTACAATCAGTAATTTAATTTATAATATATATAGAATGGAAAAGTTAGTAATTGCGGGACGCGAATTTAACTCCCGTCTTTTCCTGGGAACAGGAAAATTCAATTCCAATGAAGTAATGGAACAAGCTATTCTGGCTTCAGGCACGGAAATGGTTACTGTTGCCATGAAACGAATCGACATGGACAACAAAGAGGATGACATGCTGAAACATATTATTCATCCGAATATTCAGCTATTGCCCAATACTTCCGGTGTACGTAATGCAGAGGAGGCTGTTTTTGCAGCACAACTGGCTCGTGAAGCCTTTGGAACAAACTGGCTGAAACTGGAAATTCACCCGGACCCACGCTATCTGCTCCCTGACTCTATCGAGACACTGAAAGCTACGGAAGAACTGGTAAAACTGGGTTTTATCGTGTTGCCTTATTGTCAGGCTGACCCTGTACTCTGCAAACGTCTGGAAGAAGCGGGCGCAGCTACCGTTATGCCGCTCGGTGCACCAATCGGTACCAATAAAGGATTGCAGACCAAAGAATTCCTGCAAATCATTATCGAACAGGCAGGTATCCCGGTAGTCGTAGATGCGGGTATCGGTGCACCCAGTCATGCTGCCGAAGCAATGGAACTGGGAGCTTCCGCTGTATTAGTTAATACCGCAATAGCCGTTGCCGGAAATCCGGTAGAAATGGCAAAAGCATTCAAAGCGGCTACAGAAGCCGGAAGACAGGCTTACGAAGCAGGATTAGGATTACAAGCCGTCGACTTCGTGGCAGAAGCAAGTTCACCTCTAACGGCTTTTCTTGATTAAAAACGAATAAACTATGGAACAAAAAATAAAATTCCCCCGCTCGCAGAAAGTCTATTTACCCGGTAAACTTTATCCGAATATCCGTGTAGCGATGCGGAAAGTGGAACAAGTGCCCAGTGTCAGCTTTGAAGGCGAAGAAAAGATAGCAACACCGAACCCGGAGATATATGTATATGATACCAGCGGACCGTTCAGCGATGCAGATATGAGCATTGATCTTAAAAAAGGACTGCCCCGTATGCGTGAAGAATGGATTGTAGGCCGTGGTGATGTGGAACAACTTCCCGAAATTACTTCGGAATACGGACAAATGAGAAGGGACGATAAAAGTCTCGATCACTTACGTTTCGAGCACATCGCTCTGCCCTATCGCGCTAAAAAAGGAGAAGCAATCACTCAAATAGCATACGCCAGAAGAGGGATTATCACCCCTGAAATGGAATATGTAGCAATCCGCGAGAACATGAATTGCGAGGAATTGGGAATTAAGACCCACATTACTCCAGAATTTGTCCGTCAGGAGATTGCAGAAGGACGTGCTGTATTACCGGCCAATATCAACCACCCGGAAGCTGAACCGATGATTATCGGACGCAACTTCCTTGTGAAAATCAATACGAATATCGGAAATTCGGCTACTACCTCAAGCATAGATGAAGAAGTGGAGAAAGCATTGTGGAGCTGCAAATGGGGTGGCGATACCTTGATGGATCTTTCCACAGGAGAAAATATCCATGAAACACGCGAATGGATTATCCGTAATTGTCCCGTACCCGTCGGCACGGTTCCTATTTATCAGGCACTTGAAAAGGTGAACGGCATAGTGGAAGACCTCACCTGGGAAATCTACCGGGATACATTGATTGAACAATGCGAACAAGGTGTAGATTACTTCACCATTCATGCAGGGATCCGCCGCCATAATGTTCATCTTGCCGATAAACGTCTGTGCGGCATTGTCAGCCGTGGAGGAAGCATAATGAGTAAATGGTGTCTCGTACACGATCAGGAAAGTTTCTTATACAATCACTTTGATGATATTTGTGATATTCTGGCACAATATGATGTAGCCGTTTCTTTAGGCGACGGACTTCGTCCGGGTTCTATCTACGATGCGAACGATGAAGCGCAGTTTGCCGAACTGGATACCATGGGAGAATTAGTGCTTCGTGCCTGGGATAAGAATGTTCAGGCATTTATTGAAGGCCCCGGACACGTTCCGATGCATAAAATCAAAGAGAACATGGAACGTCAGATTGAAAAATGCCATGACGCCCCATTCTATACACTCGGCCCGTTGGTGACGGATATTGCTCCCGGATACGACCATATCACTTCTGCTATCGGTGCCGCACAAATCGGATGGCTGGGTACGGCTATGCTTTGTTATGTCACTCCGAAAGAACACCTTGCCTTACCCGACAAAGAGGATGTACGCGTAGGAGTCATTACCTACAAGATAGCCGCTCATGCCGCTGACCTGGCAAAAGGACACCCGGGTGCACAGGTACGAGACAACGCATTGAGTAAAGCTCGCTATGAGTTCCGCTGGAAAGATCAGTTCGACCTGTCTCTCGACCCGGAGCGGGCGCAGACCTATTTCCGTGCAGGACATCATATCGATGGAGAATATTGTACGATGTGCGGACCTAATTTCTGTGCAATGAGATTGTCACGCGATTTAAAGAAAAGCGCTAAAACCAACAAATAATGAGTGGGGAGAAACAGAAAGTCAGCCCACTGACCGAACCTGCCCTCCCCTCATTTCAATTTTCAATTTTTAATTCTCAATTTAATAAGAATGTTCTCCGACGAATTAGAAAAAATATCCTGGGAAGAGACGACAAAAGCCATCTATTCCAAAACAGATGCCGACGTACGCCGTGCATTGGGTAAAAAAGAGCATCTGGATGTCAACGACTTTATGGCGCTGATTTCACCTGCCGCCACTCCTTATCTGGAAGTGATGGCACGCCTTAGTCAGAAATATACGATGGAACGGTTCGGTAAGACTATCTCCATGTTCGTACCGCTCTACCTGACTAATTCATGTACCAACTCCTGCGTCTATTGCGGTTTCCACATCAGCAATCCGATGAAGAGAACGATACTGACAGAGGAAGAGATTGTCAACGAATACAAAGCCATCAAACGACTGGCTCCTTTTGAAAATCTACTGCTCGTAACCGGTGAAAACCCTGCCGCAGCAGGTGTTCCCTACATTGCCCGGGCGCTGGATTTGGCAAAACCTTATTTCAGCAACCTGCAAATTGAAGTAATGCCCCTTAAAGCAAAAGAATATCAGGAACTGACTAATCATGGTCTGAATGGAGTGATCTGTTTTCAAGAGACTTACCATAAAGCAAATTACAAGACATATCATCCGAGAGGCATGAAATCTAAATTCGAATGGCGTGTAGACGGCTTCGACCGTATGGGACAGGCAGGTGTACATAAGATTGGCATGGGTGTCCTGATCGGTCTGGAAGAATGGCGGACAGACGTAACGATGATGGCTTATCATCTGCGTTATCTGCAGAAGCATTATTGGAAAACGAAATACAGCGTAAATTTCCCGCGTATGCGTCCGTCTGAAAATGGCGGATTCCAACCGAATGTAGTCATGAACGACCGGGAACTGGCTCAACTTACATTCGCGATGCGAATTTTCGACCACGACGTAGATATCTCCTATTCCACCCGTGAAAGTGCAGAAATCCGAAATCACATGGCAACGCTCGGTGTTACAACCATGAGTGCGGAGAGTAAAACTGAACCGGGAGGATATTACAGTTATCCTCAAACCCTGAAACAATTTCACGTAAGTGATGAGCGAAAGGCGGTTGAAGTGGAACGTGACTTGAAGAAACTGGGTCGCGAACCGGTTTGGAAGGATTGGGATCAGTCTTTTGATTTTAAAAGATAGGCAGATGCGGTACGATAGACAAATCATACTTCCCGAAATCGGAGAAGAAGGTCAGAAGAAACTGCAGGAAGCCAAAGTGCTTATTGTAGGTGTGGGAGGGCTAGGCTCTCCCATTGCTCTCTACCTGGCAGGCGCCGGTGTGGGATGCCTGGGACTGGTAGATGATGACTTGGTAAGCATCACCAACCTACAACGACAAGTGCTCTATTCCGAAAAGGAATTAGGTAAACCAAAAGCTATCTGTGCTGCGGAACGGCTCTCCGCTCTCAACAGTGAAATCGAAATACACCCCTACGCTGCCCGGCTGACGAAAGACAATGCGTATGATATCATTCAGGAATATGATATAGTGGTGGATGGCTGCGACAACTTTGCCACCCGCTACCTGATTAACGACATTTGCATTGAACAGAAAAAGCCCTACGTATATGGTGCTATCTGCGGTTTTGAAGGACAGGTTTCTGTATTCAACTACGGAAATCAAAAGAAAAACTACCGGGATCTTTATCCCGATGAAGAAGAAATGCAACGGATGCCTCCTCCGCCCAAAGGAGTGATGGGGGTTACTCCTGCCATTGTAGGGAGCATTGAAGCTACGGAAGTATTGAAAATAATCTGTGGCTTTGGTGATGTTTTAGCCGGCGAACTATGGACAATTGACCTGCGGACACTGCAATCTAACAAATTTTCACTATAAAGGTTGGTTTCTGACATAGTTAATTAGTAACTTTGCTAAACAATCCAATTTTAACAAAAGAAATGAAACTAATTGTAGTTACCACCCCTACTTTCTTCGTCGAAGAAGATAAGATTATTACCGCTCTTTTCGAAGAGGGGCTGGATGTCCTACATCTTAGAAAGCCGGAGACTCCGGCTATGTATTCGGAACGGCTATTGACACTTATTCCGGATAAATATCACCGTCGCATCGTTACACATGAGCATTTTTATCTAAAAGAAGAATTCAACCTGATGGGAATTCACCTGAATGCGCGTAACCCCAAAGAACCGCATGATTATTATGGTCATATCAGTTGTTCCTGCCATTCAGTGGAGGAGGTAAAAAACAGAAAGCACTTTTACGACTATGTTTTTATGAGCCCTATCTATGACAGTATCTCTAAAGTGAATTACTATTCAACATACACTGCCGAAGAGTTACGCGAAGCACAAAGAGCCAAGATTATCGACTCGAAAGTGATGGCATTGGGAGGTATCAATGAAGACAATTTATTGGAGATTAAGGATTTCGGTTTCGGAGGGGCTGTCGTCTTAGGAGATCTCTGGAATAGATTCGACGCTTGTCAGGACCAAAATTATTTAGCCGTAATCGAGCATTTCAAAAAGCTGAAGAAACTATCAGATTAATAAATATAGCCGATCATAAAACTAACTGGTTATGCTTCCTCATTTTATCCAATAAGAGAAGTGTTTTTCCCAATCATGAAATATTAAAAAAGCCGTTGCGAATTACCTTCTGCAACGGCTCTCTATTTTTTCAGTGTTTTCTTATCAGAACTTATATCCTACAACAATAGAAAAGTTCATGTTTTTAGGATTACCAAATTTCTGCACATCAACCAAACCGAATTGACCATCCAAACCTGCAATGATTCTACCAAATTCCAATGCAACTCCTACGCCAAGACCTGCATCAAAACGCTTCAAAGCATCATCACCAAAAGTATCAACTTTACGTTCTGTATCGTTTCCTAAATCAAATTTTGTTTTACCAGCAATACCACAAGCAAAATAAGGACCTGCATTAACTACAAGATTCGTATTATCTGCAACATTAAAACGTGCAGCAGCCATTACCGGTAATTCCAAATACATTGCATTAATGCTATTTCCATCTTTCTTTGCACCTTTACTAGTCAAGAATAATGAAGGCTGCAATGACCATGTATCATTAAAAGCATATTCAAAACCTCCTCCAAGCTTAAAGCCAACTTTTGCATTCAGATCAAGATCACCTGTATAATTACTAAAGTTCATCCCTACCTTGGCATTCCAACCTGTAATTTGAGAAAAACCTGCTACTGAAATCAGCGCAAATAAAACAAACAAAACACTCTTCTTCATAATTTTAAAGTTTTAAATTAATACTAAAGGTTTTTATTGACCTTATTGTTTAACAATGCAAATGTATAATTGTAATTTGTATTAAACAACTTTTTCGTTAACAAGTGCGTAATTTATAGAGATTATACATAAAAAAAGGGAATTCCCTATTTTTGAGAACTCCCTTTCCTATTTTGTTGAATTACTTTTCTTCTTATCAGAATGCGTAGTGGAAACCAATTGAAAGGTCTTCGCTAGTAAGATTAAGTCCGAATGAATGCTTAATAGGAGCATAATCCTCATCATAATCCATATTTCTCCGATAACCCAAGAAACCATACTTAGCTATAAAAGAGAAATTGTCATTCAACTTAACTGCGATTCCCGGTCTCAAACCGACTTGACCTCTTTTAAAAGTATCTCCATCTTTCACTTTATCAAAACCGATTGAAGCGGTTCCATCTAAGAATAAACGCACAATACCACTTTCATAATAAGAGAAACGGATATACGGAGCAAAGTCAAATGAATTCATAGAAACTTTGTTTGCATACTCATGTCCATACGCTAATTCAGCACCCAGCGCCCATGTTTCATTAAAGTTGTATCCGATTTCCGGAGCAATTTTAAAAGAAGTAGTGTTGCCTGTGCTGTTACGCCAAACGTTCAAAGATCCGCCTACGTAAATGTCTTGTGCTTTTACAGCGATAGTTGCTAACATCACAACTACCAATAATAAACCCTTTTTCATTTTCTTTGTTTTTTAAATTAAACGTTAGACCCCAATTCGGTCGATTGATTTCTGGGTGCAAATGTAAAGCAGTTTTTATGAACAAACAAACATTTAGTTAGTTTTTTATAATAAACACCAAATAAATGTTTAACGGAGACTCTGTACATCATATTATATAGCAACACAAAATTCTTGCTATCGATTCTTATTCAAATATATTGCATGTAGTGAGTGTTGTCATACCATAATAAGCCAAAGGATTTAAGAAGTAATGAGGACTGTTTCTTTAAGATTTAGTATCTTTGACGGGTGGTAAGCCTTTCAGCCATCAGACACAGACGCGTTTGACTGACATTGTATAGTGTAAAATGCTTCGTTATTATGAAAGTAAAGGCAATAAAACAGTTAGTTTAAACGATTGGGTATGTCAATAGAAATAAAGTATTTCGAGAACAGAAAAGATTGGCGAAAGTGGTTGAATGACAACTTTGAGATTGCCAATGAAGTTTGGTTTGTATTTCCCAGCAAGTCTTCAGGCGAAAAAAGTATCACATACAACGACGCTGTTGAAGAAGCTCTTTGTTTCGAGTGGATTGACAGTACAATAAAATCGCTCGACAAAGAACATAAAATTCAGCATTTCACACCCAGAAACCCTAAAAGTACCTATTCGCAAGCTAACAAAGAAAGACTTAAGTGGCTATTGGAAAATAAAATGATACACCCCAAATTTGAAGATAAAATACGAAATGTATTGTCTGATCCTTTCATTTTCCCCAATGATATAATTGAAAGATTGAAGGAAGATAAGACAATATGGGAAAATTATCTCCATTTTTCCGACGCATATAAACGTATCCGAATTGCATACATTGAAGCAGCAAGGAAGCGACCGGAAGAATTTGAAAAGCGATTAAACAACTTTATCTGTAAAGTGAAAGAGAATAAGATGATAACCGGATTTGGCGGAATAGAGAAATATTATTGAGATTGTCCGAATCTTTATGGAAGAATATCCTTATAGTCTGATGGAAGCGATGGAGCATCATTAGTAGTAAATCACTAAAAACTTTTCTTTCCCTTTTAGTAGTTTGCCTGTTTGAGTTGTATTATATATAGATAGTCAATAAAAGTCAAAGTAATCAACTTATTAAACAGTTAACCTTATGTTCAAACAACTAAGTACTTCTCTACTGATTGCATCAGCATGTATTTTGTCCTCTTGCACGCCTACGGTGAAGCAGGAGATTGCAATTTTACCTACCCCCGTTAGTCTGACGGAACAGTCGGGTGCTTTCGTCTTAAAGGATGGAATGAAAATCGGCGTTTCCGATCAGTCCTTATTTCCGGCTGCCGGATATTTGCAGGATATTCTTCGGAATGTGGTGTCTACTTCTGTAGAGGTGACCGAAGCCGATAAGGCGGATATCTATCTCCAGCTAGGGCAGGATAATGGAAAGCCCGGCTCTTACAAACTTCAGGCTACCCCCAAGTCTGTTCAGGTTGAAGCCGGAGATTATTCGGGTATCGTTTCCGCCATTGCCGGAGCCAATAATGAGAATACAGTCAACAGTTTCGATGATAATGAACTGAGCGAATGGCGGAATGACGGGAAGGCAGCTACCGCATGGATTACCTATAAGTTGGAACGTGCCGCACGGGTGGATGAAGTTTGTATGAAACTGACCGGATGGCGTATGCGCAGTTATCCGCTGGAGATATATGCAGGCAAAGAACTGATATGGAGCGGAGATACGGATAAGAGTCTGGGATACGTCCACTTGGATGTAAAACCGGTACTGACCAATGAAATTACCATCCGGCTGAAGGGTACAAGCAAAGAAGGAGATGCCTTCGGCCAAATAGTAGAAGTTGCCGCCCCCGTTGCCAATGAACTGGATTTGTTTAAAGCGAAGGATGGGGACAAGACCGGGCATGAATTGCGTATTGTAGAAATAGAGTTCAAGGAGAACTTGTTGAAATAGTTTGTTTAGGGTTTGTATGACTGGTTTTCTAAGGACCGTCCATCATACTGTCAGTATAGTGACATCATCTGTCTTCTTTGATCAGAATGTGTCTCCTTTACTGGCAGACTGAAGGACGTTGTTCCTTGATTTCAACCTTTGAATTTAGCAATAAGATGGAACGTTATTAAAATATTTTCTCTTTCTTTGCAATAACGAAAAAAACATTGAACCTTATGGATTACCCATTGAATAATCAGCCGGCTACTGATCGCTACGATCGGATGCAATATAAATACTGTGGCAAGAGTGGCTTGCAACTGCCTCTCCTCTCTTTATGATTGTGG
>ERZ779671.1010-NODE-1010-length-12972-cov-2.435782_pt1 | contig 12972 bp, 9 predicted proteins | sample MGYA00511074_ERZ779671 | MGnify/ENA primary metagenome ERZ779671 (study PRJEB29588, sample SAMEA2158454) | human gut metagenome | biome: human gut; feature: human-associated habitat; material: faeces | place: Denmark | collected 2008/2010 ... | reverse complement strand
TACTTTAACTTCTAAAGATGGACAAAATCTAGGTCCAGTTCCTAATTTTTCATAAAAACCACCATACATACTAGATTTACCTAAATTATCTCTAATAATTTTATGAGTTTCTTCTGTTGTATAAGTTAAATAACATGGTTCTTGGTTTTCCACAGTATAATAAGGTTTATTATCAAATGAAAATGTATATAGTTTGTCATCCCCATCTTCTCTTTTAGTCTTTGAAAAATCTATTGTACTTCTATCAATTCTAGGTGGAGTTCCTGTTTTAAGTCTAAGTAATTTAAATCCTAATTTTTCTAGATTTTCACTTAAGTATAAAGAAGGTCTTGTTCCTTTTGGTCCTGAAACTGTTCTTTTATCACCAACTAATATATTTGCTTTCATATAAGTTCCAGTTGTAAGAATTACAGCATCACACATAATTTCTTTTCCTGTGGATAATTTAACACCTTTTATTTTATTATTTTCTACTATTAAATCTTCTACTATTTCCTCAATTATATCTATATTTTCGTGTTCTTCTAATACTCTTAGCATTTCTTTTGGATAAGTAATTTTGTCACCTTGCGCTCTAAGTGATCTAACAGCAGGTCCTTTACTACTATTTAAAAGTTTCATTTGAAGTAATGTTTTATCAGCAACTTTACCCATATATCCACCAAGTGCATCTATTTCTCTTACAACTATTCCTTTTGCAGAACCACCTATTGATGGATTACATGGCATCATCGCAATTGTATCTTTTGAACCTGTAACAAGTAATGTTTTGTGACCTTTATTGGCAGAAGCTAGTGTTGCTTCACATCCAGCATGTCCGCCACCAACTACAATTATTTCATATTTCATTTTAATCAACCTTCTTTTTTGCACTTGTATTATACTACAAGATTAAAAATTACACAATAAAAAACAATTACAATATATTCTACTGTAACTGTTTAGTTTTTTATATATCTTCTTTTAACTTTATAACCTCTTCTAAAGACAAACCTGTTATTTCTGCTACTACATCAATATTCATATTTCTCTCAAGCATATTTTTAGCAGTTTGTTTTATACCTTTATTTAATCCATGTTCTTCTGCATATTCTATTTCTGCTTGTTTCTTTTCTTCTTCTCTTTCTTTTTCATCATATAATAATGATAATGCTTCATCTTCTGATAATTTGTCTAATCTTTTATATATTTTATCCATAATTTTATCTCCTTTCGAGATTTCTTTTAATTTTTCTCTATTTGATTCTTTAAACATTAAGAAGATTTTTTCTCTTCTAGTTAACTCATCATTATTATAATATTTATTTTCTATATATTCAAGGTCTATCTTATATTTTTCAAGTCCATAATCTTCTACATTTCCATCACTATCTTGAAACATATATTTTCTTATTGACTTTTTTTCTCCTTTTAATTCTTCTCCTTCTTTATAACTTGTAAAACATATTTGAACTGTATTCTTTGGATTATAATGATTTACTATTTTGTGTATATATTTATTATTCTTTTTATTTGAGCCTGAATAATATCTTCTATCCATTTCTAAATTTATTACATTATCTCCTATACTTATTAATAAATCTGATTTTTTATCTGTTTCAATTATATTTTCTCTTACATACTCACTATTTATTATTACTCCATTTTTTATTACGTCTTCTTTTGGTATACCAATTACTAGTTCTATTATTTCTGCTAAAACTTCTTTTTCTTCTGTTAATACTGCTTTAAAAACCGCATCAAATGTTCCTGGTATTACCTCTTTTTTTCTTAGTTCTGGATTATTTGTATATCCTTTTATTGTAACCAAAGTTCCTCCTTTATTATTTTTGGTCTTTTTTATTCATTACAATATTTATTGTATTATTATATACACTAATAAGTATATCCGAGTCTTTATATTTTTTTACTTTTTCTGGATTTATTAGATCTTGACTATCTAAAAGAATTCCTCTTTCAATTATATCTTCTTTTGGTATTCCTGTGACACCATTTATTATTTCTGCAAGCATATCTTTATCATTTTCAAATAATGTCTTTAGGTTATGTTCTAAATTTGATAAAATAACATCTAATTTTTCATCATCTAATACATAATTATCTTTAATTGTAACCATAATATCCTCCTTTATATTAATGATAAGAGTTATTTAATTTTTCCTCCTTTCTATTTTCTAGAAATAACCCTTTCATATGTTATATTCTCCGTTATAATTTACTTTTCCCCTAAATATTAAAAAAAATATGATTTTTTCATCATATTTTTAGTTTTCATTATCTACTTTTATAACAAATTGATATAATCCATCAAAATCATATTCTTCTAATTTTGCTTCAAAACCTAGTTCTTTTACTTCTTCTACTACTCTTTGAATTTTACTAATTACATCATCTATATTTTTTTCTTTTTTAGCAATTGATAAAGATGGAACATTTATAATATCGTTATCAAAATCACTAATTACTTCTATATCGTCGTCATTTTCTTTATATTCTTTTATTGGATTACTACTAAATGTAGGCATTTTTTCTATTTCTTCCTCATTTTTGTAATCATTTGAAATATTTGGAATATTATTAAAATCAAATGTTTCTTCTATTCCTGTATTAGATAAGTTAGGAATGTTAATAAATTCTTCTTCTCCATTTAATTTTCTATTAATTAAATCTTCTGTATCTCTAACATTTAATCTTTTTTCTATTATTATTTTATCCGAAATATAGTTTTTTGTCAAGCATTTTTATGCTGACATAACACTTCGGATACACTTTTATTATAAGCATATTTTTTTAAAATATTACGAACAAATAAAATAACAATTAAAAAACGGCACCCCGATTTTACTCGGAGTGCCGTAATTAATTTTGATTACAGAATCAGAATCGTGTTGAGTGTGGAATATTCCGCATTATTTAGCGTAAGCAGAATCTCCGCCGATCTGACCGTCGATACCTGTAAATCCGCTTGCGCAGCATACATATACTCTCATGTTAGCCTTAGCAAGTTCCGGAACTGTAAGTGTACCGTCAGTAACATACTTAACATCACCTGTAACAGCGTCAACATACTTGCCGTTAGGAATGTTCTTGAATGTTGCACCTGAAGAAATTGAAACGAGTGCAAGGCTGTCTGTGTTGTCGTCAGTATAACGGCGAACATAAGACATATCGCCACCTGTTACATATGTGCTTGATGCTGTGTACTGTCCCTTCTGGAGAGCGGGGATAGCACGACGAATAGCATTAACCTTTGAAAGGTGCTTACTGAGCGGGCTTGCAAGAGTATCAGCAACAGTGCCTGATGCTGTGTACTCACTGAAGTCAGTAGCGTTTACAGTACCCTCAAGATAATCACCGAAGTATGCACGACCTGAGTTTTCAAGAGAAATAAGTGTACCCTTATCAATAAGCTCACCCTTCTTGAACTCAACTTCTGAACCATAGTATACGCAAGGAATACCACGGAATGTGAACATAAGATCCATATTCTCTGCCCATGTCTGTGTACCGCCTGTGAAACGAGTTGTTTCATCCGGCTGTTCAGGAGCATAGTCGTGTGAATCAACATACATTACGCTGTATGTTGCATCATTGTAATACTGGTCGTTGTTAACAGCGAAGTTATAAGCGTTCTTAGCGCTACCGAACATTCTGTGCATCTGGAAGTCAATTGCATCCATGCCTGATGCCATAGAACGGTCAGAACCGTGATATGTAATACCGTCAAGGAAAGCGTTGTCGCTCTTTGGCTGTGTAGAATCCATATCACCGTTGTAATTATCTTCTTCAAGATAATGCTGAAGAACGAGGTTCATGTTGTCGTTGATGTCTGAAGCTGATGTGCCCCAGTTCCAGCTGTCTGCCCACTTAGAGTTAGACTCTTTCCATGTGTAGTAAGGAGTTGACTCCTCGGCATGGCCACGATACCAAACTGATGTGTATCTTGTGCAGATTTCGCCGAACATATAGAAGTTAGGCTTGCCTGCTGCCTTAGCAGCGTCCATAAGCTGATCATTGAACATAATGTTGAGAGATACTCTCGGAATGTGACGAACGGTATCAACACGGAAGCCGTCAACGCCCATATCCATATACTTTGAATATGAATCTACAACATATTCTGCAACTGCAGGGTTCTCTGTGTTAAGGTCAACGCAGTCACCTGCAATCTGGCTGAACTTTGTTGTCCAGTCATCATAGTTAGGACTCTGGAAATAGCCTGTATGATAGTAGTTGTTCGGGTTGTAAGTATCACTCTGTGAAATCTTATTCATAGAGAAGTCCTGAGCTGCAGGCTGAGGACCGGTTGAGTTACCGTTGTCGCCTGAGTAAGTAACATTCTTCATAAGATTAAGTCTCTGCTGATACTGAACACCCGGCTTCTGAGCCCAGTATTCCTCAGGTGACTTAAGGCCGTATGTATCAAGAAGATACTGTGTAGGAATCAATGATTCCTGAAGGTTGCCAAGGTCTTTAGTTGTATCCTTTGTGAAAAGATCACAGAAGTGTGCTTCACCAAAGTTACCTGTGTGCTGAAGAACTACGTCCTGAATAATCTTCATGCCCTTCTGGTGAGCATCGTGAATAAGATCTTCGTATGTGTAGTCTGAGCTTTCATAACGAGCATCAACTGTTGACAAGTCCATAGCATGATAGCCGTGGTAGTCATAGCCTGATCCGTTTGTAACAACAGGTGTTACCCAGATTGCGCTGAAACCGAGAGCCTTGATGTAGTCGAGCTTTTCACCGAGACCTTTAAAGTCACCACGCCATGCAGGGTCGTCATCACCGTTGCCGGCTGAGCCGTCATCCCAGCAGTGAACATCGTTGCCTGTATCTCCGTCATAGAAACGGGTTGTCATAACGAAGTAGATTGTTTCTTCACGCATATCAACGCTGCCAACCGGATCCGGCTCGTCAGGGTTGTATTTTGACCATTTACCGTTTTCACAGTACCAGTCTGCGCTTGCAGCAGATTCAAGTTTTTTCTCCGAAGAATACTGCTTGCCGTTAGCGTCTGTAACAATGGCATTTACCTTTGTAACATCTGCTACATGGTAGTTATACCACTTGTCACCCTTTGTCATTTTCTCACCGGGGTAAGACTTTGACATGGCGCTGTTTGTGGGGAGCGAGTTCCACAAATATACATATGGCTGTGTACCGTCACTCATTCTTACATGAATTGTGATGCCTGTTTCTGTTGTATCCGCAGATACAGCGTCAGAGTCGGAACTCTGAGCTGCATTTACAGAAATTACTCCTGCGGTTACAACCATCATCACAGCAAGAACAAGCGCGCACAGCTTCTTTATTCTTGTCATAGGTATATCTCCAATCTTTCTTTTACTTAATGTTTGGATTATTCAAGGTTTACAACGATTTTCTGAATGATTGTTGCATCCTTAACACTGATTGTACCATCGCTGTCAAGGTCGCAAATCTTGAGGTCAAGTGTTTCGAGAGCCGGAACATCCGGAAGTCCTACAATTGACTTCTGAAGATATGTTGAGTCCATAACAGTTACATCTCCGTCATCGTCAACATCGCCACGAAGTCTTTCGGGAGCTGTTGTAGGCTGAACTGTTGTTGGCTGAGGAGTTGTAGGTTTAACAGTTGTTGGCTGTGGAGTTGTAGGCTTAACAGTTGTAGGCTGAACTGTTGTTGGCTGAGGAGCAGTTGTAGGAACAACAACTGTTGTAGGCTCAGTAACATCGTCTGCAGCTGTGTAAGCATAAGTCTTGTTTATTGTGCTGTTGTCAGAACTCTGTACATAAACATTAACCTTGTATTCGCCCTTCATTGTAGGAACGAATGTGTAAATGTTGTTGAGTGTGTAGTAAGGTGTGTTCTGAGCACCGTTAGGATCAGTTACAACATACTTGTAGAAAAGAAGGTTAGTACCTGTCTTACCGCCGCCTGCCTTAACTGTTACAGTAGCAGTTGAGTTAACCTTGATAAGGTTAAGGTTTGCAGGAGTAACGCTCTTGATGATTGGCTTAACAAGTGCTGAGTCGTCCTTAACTTCAAGAGTCATTGTACGGTTGTTTGTGTTACCGTCTGTGTCCTTAAAGTCAAATGTAATTGTGTATTCACCTGCAACTGTAGGAGTCCATGTTACTGACTTAGCAGAAGAGAAGTCGGAAAGTGTTGATGTTCCGCCCTGTGCGTTAGTAACAGAGAACTTGTAGCTTACTGCTGCGCCGCTCTTATTGGCAGCAGTTGCAGAAAGCTGTACATCTGTACCTGTGTAGATGTTTGATGCAGGATCAGCAGTAAATTCCTTAACCTGGAGAGGGCTTGTATCATAAACAGACCACTGATTAGTCTTGTTGTTGTATATATAGCCGTCCTTTGCAGTAAGGTCTGATGTCTGTGACTGACCGCTGTTGCTGAAGATGCATTTTGCATATGACTTTGATGCGGTGTACTGATAGATGTTGCCGCCGATGCTTGTCATCTTTACGCCCGGCCATGAGCCGTTGCTGTCAGTACTGCCGTTCCACATATAAACTACCGGTGTTGCCCAACCTGCCTCGTTGTTGAGGTAAACAGTTGTGCCTTCACCGCTGGGAGTTGTTGCTGTTGTAGCAGTTGTTGCTGTTGTTGCGCTTGTAGGTGTCTGAACAGTTGGACCCTGTGAAGGAGCACCTGCATAATCCGACCATGTACCCTTTGAAAGGTCATAGATTTTGCCGTGACCCGGGTATGTAAGGTCTTTTGTCTGATCTGAGCCGTCGTTGAAGATTACCTTTGTATAATCCTTGTCAAGAGTGTAGGAATATACGCCGTCTTCAACCTTTGTCATTGCCTTGCCCGGCCAAGATGCGTTGTTGCCGAGGCCGTCAGTCCACATATAGCAGTTAACTTTTGACCAGCCGTTGTTTACTCTAACGTAAACAGTATCGCCTGTTGCAGCAGAAGCACTGACTACACCGACGAATACGGTTGAAACCGCCAGCATAAGGCAAAGCACAAGGCACATGATTTTGTGTTGTCTTTTTACCATTTTGATTTCCTCCAGAATTATTTTTTTGTTGCACGTGTGAAGCTACTCAACACTACTCCACAATTACTCTTTAATTCTACAATATTGAACCGCTAATAATTTTCCTTTAAAGAATAATAAAATTTCTTGCGTCACAAATTATTCACATTCAAATTGTGCATAATAGACAATGAAACAATAATTAGCAAAAAAACAGGATAATAAAAGCAAATAGTCAGATGTTCGGTTAGCAACATCTGACTTTATTTGCAGTTTCATGTCAAAAAATTTTCATTTGATTACTTCTTTTTGATTTTGTCCCAATAGGCTTTGAACGCCTGCTCGTTTTTATTTCTGCCGTATTCATAATACTTCTTGTCCTTTAGGGCATCGGGCAGATATTGTTGCTCAACATAATGGTTCGGAAAATCGTGGGGATAAAGATAGAACTGTCCCTTGTTTGGATTGTCATCTCCGTCACAGTGCCTGTTCTGCAATTGTCTGGGTACAGGACCTGAGTTACCTGTTCTTATGTCAGCCAAAGCTCTGTTTATACCCATATATGCCGAGTTGGATTTTGGGGCATTGCACACCATAACCACGGCATCGGCAAGCGGAATTCTCGCCTCGGGAAGTCCGACAGCCTGTGCCATATCAACGCATGACTTTACAATCGGCAAAAGCTGTGGATACGCAAGTCCCACATCCCCGCTCGCACACACCATAAGTCTGCGACACGCACTCGGCAGATCGCCTGCCTCAAGCAGTCTTGCAAGATAGTGAAGTGCGGCATCGGGATCGCTTCCACGCATACTTTTCTGATAAGCCGAAATAACATCGTAATGCTCATCGCCCTCACGGTCATATCTGACCGCACTTTTCTGCACAAGCTGTTCAACGGTTTCAAGTCTTACAACCTTTTTTCCGTCAATTTCATCTGTTGCAATCACGGAAAGCTCAACGGCATTCATAGCCTTGCGAACATCTCCTCCGCAACCCGATGCTATTTTCTTTGCACATTCTTCGGGCATTTCAATATCCGTACCGCTCTCCTCGGCAAGAAAATCACTTGCACGGTAAACCGCCTTTTCAACCTCATCCGGCTCAACCGGCTTAAATTCAAAAACAGTCGAACGGCTCAGAATTGCGTTATATACATAAAAATACGGATTTTCGGTTGTTGACGCAATCAGCGTGATACTGCCGTTTTCAATGTATTCGAGCAAAGTCTGCTGTTGCTTTTTATTAAAATACTGAATTTCGTCAAGATAGAGCAGAATTCCGTTAAGCCCCGAAAAAGTGTTAAGCTGTGCAACAATCTCCTTTATGTCGGCAGTTGAAGCCGTTGTGCCGTTAAGCTTTTTGAGGGTACGGTTTGTCTTTTTGGCAATATATGTGGCAAGCGTAGTTTTTCCAACCCCCGAAGGACCGTAGAAAATAAGATTCGGAATATCTCCGCTTTCAATAATTTTACGCAAAGGTCTGTCGGGCGCAATAAGATGCTTTTGTCCCACAATGTCATCAATTGTCTTTGGACGAATCCTGTCCGCAAGCGGTTTGTTCATAATTTTTCTCCCATGACTTCAAGTTGCGTATTTAATGTCAAGCCTCGTTGTTCTGTACTGTTTCCAAAAATAACTCTCACTCGTCTAATCCGTTCCAATCACTTGCGTGATTTACACGGTTTAGTCCTCGCCGGTCGTTATTTTTGGGTACAGAACCTCAGCTCTTCTTGATGTCAAGCCTCGTTGTTCTCGGCTCTTCTAATATAGTACATTTGTTCGGGTGATTTGTCAAGCAAAAGTTACCGCTATTTTGTAGGGGCGAGCCGCCGTGCGGGCGGATAATATTCGCCCATACATTTAAACGCAACTTCTATATATACAAAAACAGTCGGGTGACAATGATTTGCATTTTGCAAACTGTCTGCCCGACCGCAACTTTCAATTTTAATTAATTCCCACAACTATTTTCTGAATTTTCGTGGCATCGGCAACCGTGATATCTCCGTCACCGTCACAATCGGCATTGCAAAGCTGTGTGTTGTCAAGCTGTTCAAGCTTTACTATATACTTCTGAACAATGGTTGCGTCCTTAACGGTAATATCTCCGTCAAGGTCAACATCGCCGTTCAAAATCTTATCATTTTTGAGTGCAACAGCTTTGATAACAAATGTACCGCCGAGCGTATCATCTCTCTCGGTTTTGTACCAGTCGAGCAGTTCACATGTTGCGCCGTCATATTTAATGTAGCTGTTACCGTAAGATGAATCATTGAGAAAAGTCATTTTCGTTGCACTTGTAAGCCATTCGCCTACACCAAGCTGACTTGATTCCTCTGAATTTGTCTTGATTCTCACACCGACTGCACCTCTTCCGAGCGGTGCAACAAATCCGTTTGCATCAACAGACTGATAACCGCTGTATGCAACCTTGCCCGAGGCAACAGACTTCCATTCGCTCTCATCATTTGAGGGAACACCGTCCCTTACGGGAATGTAGTAAATCTCATAATCCGCACCGTTGCTCTTTGTTTCAAAAAGCACCTTATCAAGTGTACGGCTGTTTTCGCCAAAATCAAAGCAATTGATGAATGTAATGTCGTTGCTGTCAACATAATTAAAGCTGTATGTAGCACCGTAGCGTTCATCCTGTAACAATGTCATATCGTCGGTAATCTCCGTCACCTCGTCAATTGTGAAATTCGGGGAATACTTTTCGCCGAAAATGTACTTATCCTCATATGAAAGCCAGAAATAACCGCCCATTGTGTTGTTGTCGCCCCAGCTGTTGCGCACAAGCCATGCTCCGTTGTTCTGCGGCAACACACCTGTTCCGTTAGAGAACCTGTACCTGCTGAGATTATCGTTCCAACCCACAATGCTGATTGTATGGCCGATATAGTCGCCGTCATATGACTGCGGCATAAAGTAGGTTGTGCCTGCATTGTTAAAGCACTTGTTTGATGTGGCATATGACGCTGTCACCGAGCCGTTGTCGATAATTGCCTGCTTGATTTCGTTTGAATCAGCACCGTCAAGATAACGCAGTTTTGTTGTGCCGTATTTAGTCTTGTCGGCTGTCGTGAATATTTTTTGAAAAATCAATCTTACCGACATCGGCAATCTCTGCACCGCCCTGCCATGAGGTGAGATAGCCGGGATAAATATTTGTAAATCCGCCGTCACGGTATTTTCTCTGCCAGCCCTTGCCGTTTGTCTGGGTTGTGGAACTTGCGTTTGCGTGGTCATGTGACATCTCGGTAACGGGATAGCCAAGCTTCAAGAGCTTTGTTTCAAAGCCTTCTGTGCCTGCAACCGCCCAGCAATCGTTATACTGCTGAGCCTTGATAGGTGTTACAAAGCCGAGATTTTTTGAGCTGAAATTACTCGGAAGTCCGTTTTCGTCAACAAGCGAATAGCCGATTGCGGAATATGCAGACGGAAAAGACGAATCCGAAGATTGTACATTCTTCGTGACCGACTCAAATCCGTCATCAATTTCAGCCGCATTTACGCTTGCAATGCCGACCGAAATCATACACGCCGCAGAAACCACTGCGGTAAATTTTTCAACAAATTTTTTGTTCATAAAATCACCTGTATATAATGTAAAGATGTGTGTTTGTTTTAGAATTATAATCTGTCTCTTTTTCTTTATGATAAAGGATTTAAATCTGAACAAATTCCGCTTTGCTTGCAAGGAGCGGAAATTGTGATAGATTGCAATCTACGCAGAGGAGCGTCAGCTCCTTAGAAATTCAGTGTCAACTGAATTTCGGGAGTATCTACTGCCTAAAAGAAGTAGATACCTGCGCTTAGATTATAACAAAACAAAATAGTCTTGTAAATAGAATACATAATATAAAATTGCACAATAATAACAATATACAAACAAATTTGCGAAACGGGGGATTATTTTGCAGTTCAGAACCGACCTTGCAATTGAGGCAAGAGAAATTGCAGGAGAAAACACAGGCGGTATTGAATTCAAAAAATACAGTGAAAACGGTCTTGAAATTTCACGGCTGATTGTAAAGAACCAAAAGGCAAGACAGGCACTCGGCAAGGAAATCGGCACATACATTACAATTGAGTTGCCGTCACTGACCGACAATTTTACCGAAACCGACAAACGGCTTGAAACCGTCGGCAATGAAATCAAACGGCTGTTGCCCGTAAACGGACTTGTGCTTGTTGCAGGACTCGGCAACATGGAAATCACTCCCGACTCACTCGGACCGAAAACAAGCCGACGAGTGCTTGCCACCCGTCACATAGGCGGAGAAATTGCCCGTTCAACGGGACTTGACCGACTTCGCCCCGTTGCCGTAATGCAGACGGGAGTCACGGGACAGACGGGCATTGAAACAGGCGAATACATTCTCAGCATTGTACGGCGGATAAGACCGACAGCCGTTGTTGCAATTGACGCACTCGCCTCACGCAGAACCGAAAGGCTCGGCTGTACACTTCAGATAAGCGACACGGGAATCTCACCAGGTGCTGGGGTGGGCAATCACCGAACCAAAATCACAAAGGAAACAATCGGAGTTCCTGTTATTGCAATCGGAGTGCCGACCGTTGTTGACGCACAAACGCTTGCGGTTGACATTCTCGGCAATGACTGCAACCGAAAAACGCAGAAAATGCTTATGCCGCAGGGCAGACAGCTTGTAGTCATTCCGAGAGAAATTGACCTGCTCACGGAAAGAGCCTCAAGGCTCATAGCCTTTGCACTCAACGGAGCACTGCAAAATGAATTTGATTTGCCCGACCTCATCTCGTTAATGTAAATCCACGCATATTTACACATATTCACCTACGGCACGGCATATATTTATTGCAGAAACCGATAGCCAACATATGTACGGATTGCAGGTGATTTTGTGAAAAGTGAAGGAACATCAAAAAAGAAACTGAAAAAAGCCTTAAGAACAAGCACAGCCGTTGTACTGTTGACAACGGCTGTTTTAAGCGTTATATACAGACTGTCTCTCTGCTTTGAATCACAGAATCCTGCGGCACTTGCCGCTGCAAACGGAGAATACAAGCTTGAGAATTCAAAGACGGAAAAGCCGACAGCTTCCGACCAAAAGCCCACAGAATCAGCCGACACAGAACCCGTAGCCGAAAAAAATCACAAGCGTGACAAAAGCACCTATTACGATTCCTACGGCAACCATGACGGCGAGAACAAATACACGGTTGAGGAACGCACCATAGGCGACACGGGAACTCAGGTTGACAACTGCTTTGTCAAAAACAAAACGGGGCTGTCGCTTGACTTTGACGGACTGCTCTCGGCAAAACTGCCGTTTTCAATTGACAAGGGCATAAACTCACCGCAGGTTCTTATCTACCACACCCACACAAGCGAGGCATATCTTGACGAAGATGTTGACTTTTTCTATGACAGCTTTTATTCACGAACAAACAACAACGATTTCAATGTTGTGGCAGTCGGAGATGCACTCACCGAACAGCTCAACAAGCGTGGAATAAAAACGGTTCATGACACGACAATTCACGATGAATCCTACAACGGTTCGTATGACCGTAGTGTTGACACAGTGTATAAAAATCTTGAAAAATATCCCGATATCAAGGTTGTTATCGACCTGCACCGTGATGCAATCGGAACGGACGAAAACAAGGTTAAGCCCGTGTTTACATACAACGGCAAAAAGGGTGCGCAGATTATGATTCTTGCGGGTTGCGACACAGACGGTGAACGGGGTTTTGACTGCTGGGAGGAAAATTTAAACTTTGCCCTGAAAATTCAGGACAAAGCCGAAACCCTCTATCCCGATATGACCAGACCGCTGAATTTTGACTACTTTGCATACAATGAATATGTCTGTAACGGTTCGCTGTTAATAGAAGTCGGCACAGAATCAAATTCCATTGACGAGGCAACCTACTCGGGCAGTCTGTTAGGCAACGCAATTGCAGATGTGCTTTTAAATTGACGGCGAGCCGTCG
>ERZ779671.999-NODE-999-length-13058-cov-4.125971_pt1 | contig 13058 bp, 12 predicted proteins | sample MGYA00511074_ERZ779671 | MGnify/ENA primary metagenome ERZ779671 (study PRJEB29588, sample SAMEA2158454) | human gut metagenome | biome: human gut; feature: human-associated habitat; material: faeces | place: Denmark | collected 2008/2010 ... | reverse complement strand
ACTCCCGCTCAGCGTGATGGAAGGATAGAAAGCGGAACGCGCCGCATTGGTTCCGTAGAACGCCGCTTCCAGTGTCCGCTCGGCCGAACGGACATCGGGACGGCAGGAAAGCATCCGGACAGGAATCCCTATGGAAAAGTCTGCGGGGAACTGCTGCTCGGCCAGCACACCGCGTTCATAACGGCGGGGTGTCTCTGCCAGCAACAAAGCAAGGCTGTTCTCCACTTGGTTTATCTGTTCTTCCAAATCAAGCACGGAAGTCTGCACCTGATAGTACGTGGCCTCCATCTGCGACACGGCGGACTCGTTCGCCATGCCCGCATTCATCAGGGCACGGGTGGAAGCAACGGTTTCCCGCCACGTCTCTTCGGTCTGCCTGGAGATGGCAAGCTGCTGGTCCAGCATCAGCAGGGTATAGTAAGTATTGGCTATCCCGGCAATGAGCTGGGTGCGCACCGCTTGGCGATAGTCCCGGCTCTGCGCATAGAGCGCCTTCGACTGTTTCTTGGCATTGCGCATACGGCCGAAAATATCCAGTTCCCAACTGGCAGTGACGGGCAGCGAATAGGTCTGCGTAGCCTTGTGGCTGTCAAAGCTGCTCACCGTGCCCTGCGGTGCAAAGGCAAAGGAGGGCAGGAAAGCAAGCTTTGCGGACAGCAAGGTGGCTTCGGCTTCCTCCACGCGGAGTTGTGCCGACTGGTAGTCGGTATTGTTCTGTAACCCCTGCCCGATAAGCGCCTGCAAGTGGGGGTCAGTGAAAAGCTCGCGCCAGTCCATTCCGCCCAAGCCACGGTTCAGGCTGTCTTCGGTAGCCACCGGAGAACCGTCGGTGCTCTCCGTAAAAGCGGCCGTTTCTTCCCCGTAGAGGCCGTCGGGAACCTCGGTAGCGGGTTTGTATTTGGTGTACACGCCGCAACTGCTGAACAGCAAACCGGCGGCGGACAATAGGATGATATGTTTCTTCATTTTTTCCAATCTGTTTTTTTATTCCGTTTCCTCTGCATAAACTCAATTCTTCGCCCGTTCGGCCTCACTTTTCTGCTTTTCGAGCAATACCTGCACATCGGCTTCCTCCTCCATCGGCGGACGGATTTTCTCCTGCAGATACTCGAAAATGATGTAGAACACCGGAACGACGAAAAGCAATGCCAATGTTCCTACAAGCATACCGCCTACTACACCCGTACCCAGCGAAGAGTTGCCGGTGGGCACCTGCGCCGGAAGAGAACATCAACGGAAGCATACCGAAGATCATCGTCAGTACCGTCATCAGGATAGGACGCAGGCGGACCTGGGCAGCCGAGTAAGCCGATTCCACAATGCCCATTCCCTTGCGGCGGCGCTCGATGGCATACTCCGTAATCAGAATGGCTGTCTTGGCAAGCAGACCAATCAACATAATCACACCCGTCTGCAGATAGATGTTGTTTTCCAATCCCAGTACTTTGGCAAAGAGGAACGAACCCATCAGCCCGAACGGTACGGAGAAGATGACCGCAAACGGCACCAGGAAGCTCTCGTAGAGACATGCCAGAATGAGATAGATGAGGAAGATACACACGGCATAGATAAAGACCGTCTGCGCACCACCGGTGCTGGCTTCCTCGCGTGCCATGCCACCGTACTCGTAACCGTAGCCCAACGGCAATGTCTGTTCCGCCACTTCCTCAATCACTTTCTGCACTTCGCCGGAGGAATATCCTTCTGCCGGATTCACGTTGGCAGAGATGGCACTATACAGATTGAAGCGGTTGGCCGTCTCCGGACCAAGCACCCGGTTCAATGTCACAAACTGACTGACCGGAGCCATCTCCGCACCGTTGCGTACAAACATATTGCTCAACGCCTGCTCGTCCAGACGATATTCGGGCGATGCCTGCATCATGACGCGGTACACCTTACCGAACTGGTTGTAGTTGGAGATATAAGCTCCACCGCAATAACTGCCCAACGCATCGAGCACCGCACTCGGCGAGATGCCTGCACGCTTGCACTTGGCCGCATCCACATCTACCGATACCTGCGGGAAGTTCATGGCATAAGAGGTATACGCCATCGCCACTTCGGGCCGCTGGTTCAAGGCACCCAAGAACTGCATCACCGACTCGTAGAACACCGTTCTGTCACCGCCCGTCCTGTCCTGCAGGTTCAGCTCAAGGGAGTTACCCATACCGTAGCCCGGAATCATACCCGGCTGGAAGCTGAATATCTGTGCCTCCTTCACACCGTAGAACTGGGCATTGAGACGGGCCACCACAGCGTCGGACGTGTGTTCGCTCCCCTTCCGCTCGCCCCAGTCCTTCAGACGGATGATGATGGTACCGTAGGAAGTGCCCTGACCGGACATCAGTCCGTATCCTGCCACCTTGGAATAGTGTTCTATCTCGGGAGTGTTTTTCAGGATGTCCTCCAGCTTGCTCATCACCTTCGTGGTTTCTTCCAGCGTGCTTCCCGGAGACGTGCTGACGTTCACCATGATGACACCCTGGTCCTCCTGCGGCACAAGCCCCGTCTTGGTGGTACTCATCAGGTAAACCAGCAATACGACGGTAGCCGCCAATGAAGTCCACACCATCCAGCGGTGGTGGATGAAGAACATCACACCTTTCTTATATTTGCCCAGCACGGCGTTGAACGAGGCATTGTATGCCGCACGCACCCGTCCGTTGATGCTCTTCGCACTCTTCGTACCGTCCGACGGACGCATCATGATGGCACACAAGGCGGGACAAAGCGTCAATGCCGAAATCATGGAGATGCCCACCGCCGTTGCCATCGTGACACCGAACTGCGTATAGAACACGCCCGAAGTACCGCCCATAAACGTCACGGGGATAAATACCGCCATGAACACGCAGGTACAAGAGATGATGGCCATCGTCACATCGCCCATCGCATCCTTCGTGGCAAGGTAAGGGGACTTGTATCCGGCATCGAACTTGGACTGCACCGCCTCCACCACCACGATGGCATCATCCACCACGATGGCCACGGCAAGTATCAGTCCGAACAGCGTCAGCGTATTGATGGAGAAGCCGAACAAGGACATGACGGCCAGTGTGCCGATGAGTGATACCGGAATAGTGATGCAGGGGATGACGACCGCCCGCCAGTTCTGCAGGAACAGGAAGATGACGAGAACTACCAGCAGGGTTGTTTCAAGAAACGTCACCATCACTTCGTCTATGGAGGCATGAATGACATCCGTAGTGTCCAGGGTTACATTGTATTGTATGCCTGTAGGGAAATTTTGCGAGAGTTCCTGCATTTTTGCCTTTACTCCTTTGGAAACGTCCAGCGAGTTGCTGCCCGGTTGCTGATAGATAGCAATGGCGGCGGTGGGTTTCCCGTCCAGTTGGGATACTACGCTGTAAGAGGCCGAGCCCAGGTCGATGTGCGCCACGTCGCGCAGACGGAGTATCTTCCCTCCGGTTTCGGTACGCAGGATAATGTTGCCGAACTCTTCGGGAGACGTCAGGCGACCTTGTACATTCAAGGTATACTGATAGGCATTATTGTTGTTTTTGCCAATAGGCATTTTTATTGTCCGTGCCGATGGGTTGCCCTACGTTACCTGCGCTGACTTCCACATTCTGTGATTGGATGGCTTGGTATACATCGGCCGGCGAAAGATAGCGGATGCGCATGGCGGCAGGGTCGAGCCAGATACGCATGGAGTAGTCCCCTGCTCCCATCACATTGACGGCGCCTACACCGGGCACGCGTGTCAGCTGGTCCACGAGATTCAGCTTGGCATAGTTGCTGAGGTAAAGTCCGTCGTAGTCCTTGCTGTCCGATGTCATGGTGAGGAACATCACGATATTCGATGACTGCTTCTGCACCGTGACACCTTGTACCACAACGGGAGTAGGCAGTGACGACTGGGCCACGCTTACCCGGTTCTGGACTTGTACGGTAGCCATATCAATGTCCGTGCCTACGGCAAAAGTGATGGTCAGCGAGTAAGCGCCCGATGAGCTGGAGTTGGAGGACATGTAAAGCATCCCGTCCACTCCGTTGACTTGCTGCTCGATGGGGATGCCGACGGTTTGTGCCACCGTCTGCGCATTGGCTCCGGGATATACGGCACTGACCTGTACGGTGGGCGGCGTGATGTCCGGATATTGTGCGATGGGCAGGATGCCCAGTGTGACCAGTCCTGCTACGACGATGAGCAGCGCCAATACGGTAGCAAAGATAGGACGGTCTATGAAGAATTTTGAAAACATAGGCTTTGGTATTAATCAATTCATATTAGTTGTCGATGGGATGTACTTTCATTCCATCCCTTACCTTCATCAGCGCTTTGGTGACGTAACGTTCCTGGGGAGTGATGCCTGCCCTTATCTGGCGCAGGCTGTCCCCTATCAGTTGTCCGGTTTCTATATGGCGGTAGCGCACTATATTCGAATCGTTGACTACGTATATGTATTTCCCCAACTGGTCGGTACCGATGGAGGCGTCCGGCAGCAGGATGGCCTGCTGTTGCTCTCCGTAGGGCAAGGTGATGCTGACGTAGAGGCCGCTTTTCAACAGTCCTTTAGGGTTGTCGAGACGGGCGCGGATGTTCAGAGTTCCGGTGTTCAAGTCTACGTTGGGCGAAAGATAATCCAGTTGTGCGGGATAAGTGAGGAGTCCGTCTTTGCCTAGGCTGACACTCACTTGCCGGGGGATACTGTCTCCCTGCTGCATCAGCATGGAGAGCCATTGGTTGTCTGCCACGTTGAAGTAGGTGTACAGATGGTCGTCCTTGTAGATGGTTGCCAGTGTGACGGGCTGCACGCTGCCGCCTACATAGCCTCCGGCATCCACCAGGTTACGGCTTACGGTACCGTCGAAGGGGGCACGGACGGTGCAGTAGCCCAGATTGGTGCGCGCCGTGTTCAGGGCTGCTTCCGCATTGCTCACTGCAGCCTGCGAGGTTGCCACGTTGGATTGTGCTTGCAGCACTTGTATACGGCTTACAGCATCGCTTTTCACGGCTTCCTGCATACGTGCGTAGTTGTTTTGGGCGTATTCCAGGTTGGCACGGGCAGTGTTGAGTTCTGCTTCCGCCTGCCGCATATTGTCTTGATAGACTGTCGGTTCGATGACAAAAAGTACTTGTCCCTGGCGTACCCGGCTGCCGGGAGCGTAAGCGATGGTCTGTAAGGTTCCGCTGACTCTGCCTACCAGGTCTACGGTCTTTTCAGAAGTCAGGTAGCCCGGATATTCTTTCGTCAGCGTAATGTTCTGCACTGTCGGACGGGCCACGCTTATCTCGGGAACGGGCATCGTTTGTGCCGTTTCTTTCCTTCCCCCGCATCCCGTTGCCAGCAATGGCAGGATGAGCAGGGTGATGTACATTTGATTTTTCATATACGGTTCGGTTTAGTTTATATTCTTATTTCTGATTCATTTCATATCCACCTCCCAATGCCTGGTATAAGGCTATCAGATGCAGCAAGGAGCTGCCTTGTGCCTGCACCAGCTGATTTTCGTATGTCAGGAGTGAGCGTAGTGCGTCCAGTACGTTCTGGAAGGGAGTAAGTCCTTGTTTGTACAAATCGAGGGAGAGTTTCAGAGTTTCTTCTCCCTGGTTGCATACTTCGCGCATGGCAACAATCTGTTGGATGGAGTTGCGATAGGAGTTCATGGCATTATCCGTTTCCTGCACGGCGGTAAGCACTGTCTGGTTGAACTGGTGAATGGATTCATCGAGCTGGGCACGTGCCAGACGGGTGGCATTCACCAGTTTGGTACCGCTGAATAAGGTCCAGCTGATGCTTGGAGCAATTTCAAACGTCATACTGTTCCGTTTAGTCAAGTCCTTCAAGTCATGGGAGGAATAGCCGATGGAACCTTTTAGGAACACTTGCGGCAGCCAGTCACTTTGAGATGCGCCGAGTGTTGCCGCCTGCGCGTTGACTTGGCGTTCGGCTTGCCGTATATCGGGGCGGCGGAGCAGCAGGTCGGCAGGAACACCGATGCCTATGGGTTCCATATAGTCGGGCAGTTTGCCGGGCTTCTCCAATATGGGGCGGATATGCTGGGGGTAAGTACCGAGTAAGATTGCGAGCGTCGTGATGTATTGGTTGATGCCTGCCTCCAGTTGTGGGATGGAGGCTTTGGTACTGTAATATACGGATTTGGCTTGTGAAACGTCCAGTTTGGACACCAGTCCGGTTTTGTAGCGTACTTCGGTAATGTTAAGTACGGCTGCCTGGGTATGGCAATTGTGGGTCACTACACTTAGCTCTTGCTGCAGTTCGCGGAGTCCGATGTAGGCAGAAGCTATCTGGGCACAGAGGGATACCATGACAGAGGTATATTCCTCCTTGCTTGCCATGAAGGTTTCCCGCTGTGCCTTTACCCGTTGGCGGATACTTCCGAATACGTCCAGCTCCCAACTGGCGTTGAGCGAGGCGCTGTATGCACCGGTAATGGATTGCGGAAGTGCGTTGACATTGCCGCTGCTTTGCTGCCGTGCCCATCCTCCGTCCAATGAGATGGAAGGGAAAAAGCTGCCGCGTTCTATCCGCAGATTGGATTTAGCCATATCCATACGGTCCATGGCAGAAAGTACGGAATAGTTTTGAGTGGAGGCTACCGTAATCAATGAATCCAGCATCGGGTCATCGAAGGCTTTCCACCACTTGTCGTCAATGGGTGGTATTTGTCCGCTGAACAGATTGTCATCTCCGGGAATGGCATGGGAGGCGTCCTTTCCCCAGCCTTGTGGGAGTGGTTTCTCAAGATAGCGGTTGGCTTTCTGTGCCATAGCCGCAGGACATAGGCATAATATGAGCAACGCAGTGCTCCAAACTTTTATATTCATAAATAAAGGTTTAGGTGGTTATCTTTTTATGGGATTGATAACAACCTAAACCTTTATTTGTTTATGAGTATTTACTCGGTATACCCGAGTATCTTAGAAGGCATACCCGAAACCCACATTCAAGTAGATGGGATACATGGCAAAGGTAATTGTATTGAAATCTTTCTTGAAAATATCATTCAATCCCCATGTAAGGTCGGCAAATACACTCAGATGTTTGAAGGCACGCCAGTCTACACCAGCTTGCACGCCCCAGGCAAACTTGCGCAAATCATCCGAAAAGTCGTAAGTGGCAATGGCACCGTCGGAGAAGTAGACTTTCTTTCCGGTAGGATTACCTTCACGCAGATAACCTTCATATACATATCCGGAGAATTCCTCATCCATCAGGTAGGATACATATGCACCTGCTTTGGCTCGCAATCGTGAGTTGACTTTATATGCTCCAAGTACGGGGACAGTAATGTAGGCATTGCGTACTTTGGTTTTTACTCCTCCCGTCCAGTTACCTTTCAAGCGGTTACCGTCATTTCCTATGATTTCCATGCCATAGTTCTTTACTGTCGCTTTGGTAATCATATTTTTGGTTTCCAGTCTTACCCCGGTTATTACTCCCCATTTTTTAGTTTTTCCTAACCACTTGATGGCATTTCCTTCCAGCATAAGAGCTAAAGTAGGATTGTAGGCATCGATACTCCGTATTTCTACGGGCAATGGAAGCGGGGAAGTACCACCGATGCTGACACCGGCCCTTATCTCATATTCCCATCCGTGCAGGGCAGCGTTTATAAGCGTACGATTCTGATTCTCTTGAGCGTATAGGGCGGTTTGCATGTAAACTGCCAATGCGATAAATGCTACTATTTTCTTTATCATGTTGTATTCCAATTCTACAGGGTTCTTATTCGAAAATCAGTTCCACATCATCCACTAAAAGGGTACTTCCGGGCGCACCCTCGAAAGTTGCACCGTTCTTGCTGGATGCAAAAATGATACTTAGTTTATATTTTCCTTTTGCCAGTTTGGTTTCATCTATTTCTTTTCCATATCTCTGATAGTCAAAAGGAATGTCGAAAGCTTCCCAATCATCGGTTTCGTGGGGATTGGATATTAGAGCTAAAGCTACCATACTGGGATGTTCATAGTTCTGGTTTGGCAGATTTCCATCCAATATTACTTCCGTAACTTCTCCTGCTTCGTTGTAACTTTCGCCTTCATAAAAGATTGCATAGATGTTCATCACATCTTTACGGTCGGTGTATCCACCGTTTTCATAAAAACGTTCACCGGCTTTGTACTTGTACCAACCTTTTAGACGTGAGGGCTTATAACAGAAAGGAGTGCCGAAATGTGTGGCTTTCAATGGGCTGGTGAGAGCATTCGTCATATCAAACTCACCGATAAACAAATTTCCAGCAGCTATCGGCATACCTACCATTGCTCCCAGAGAGCCGGTAAGCCGAGTTTCTAATTTGGCACACTTTCCGTTTTTACCATTGTCATATTGTGACGTAGGGTAATTTTCAGTAGCTGATGAACTGGCTGCCCAGTTGAATCCTTCATTTCCACTGGCCCATGTCAGTTCCAATCCGTCTTGTTCTTCATAGAACTCCTGATATTTGTATTTGGGGTTAATTCCATTGATAAGTCGTATGTCTTCAAAATGGAATTCATTTGGGATGTCTGATACCGATTGTTCGCGTACACCGATGGAATATACTCGCTGCCAAGCCTTGTTCTCGGAAGTTACGGTATACTTTACCCTTTTTCCGTCAGAGAAATCGTGTTCACTACCACTTTCCGGACTAATGGTAGCGCCCGGCGTCAACTCAAACAGGGGGGATAGTTTGTTTAAAGGAGTGCCCTCTTTTACTTTTACTAATATGGGGTAGGCCTGCAGATTATCATTGTAAGACGGATTTAAATTGAAACGAGCACTTGCCAGTACATCTTCTTCAAAAGAGATGCCTGTTATATCAGCTTCAGCATTGGGTGCTTCATCTTTTATGCACGATGCCATCAATATTCCGAAAAGTGAATAGAGTATGAATAATTTGTTTAGTCTCATGCTTTTTAATTTAATTCTATTAATTTTTCAAGCAACAAAACTACTTCTTTTTTCTCTAATAGCAGGTTTTTATGAGCTTATTTAACAAAAAAACGGCAATAGGTGCTTTACTATTGCCGTTTTATATATAGAAAATGTTCTATTTTTAATTATCTGAGCCGATATGTACGATTTTTCTTTTGGCTCTTACTGGCTTTTCCTTTACAACTTCCACTTTCTGTTCGGGAGTTATACCTGCTAATTCCGGGTCAATCATGATACGGCCACAATATTCGCAAACGATAATTTTCTTGCGTGAGCGGATGTCCAATTGTCTCTGGGGCGGAATCTTGTTGAAGCAACCACCGCAAGCATCACGCTGTACGTATACAATACCCAGTCCATTGCGTGAATTCTTACGGATACGTTTGAAGGACTGAAGCAGACGGGGTTCAATCTTTGTTTCCAGTTCTTTGGCTTTGTCTCTCAGCTTCTCTTCCTCTTGCTTGGTCTCGGAGATGATTTCGTCCAGTTCGCTCTTCTTTACGTCGAGGTCTTTTTGTCTTTCTTCCAGAGCAGCAGTGCTTTCTGCTACTTCTTGAGATTTTTCTTCCTCTTGTGCGGCAAATTCCTTGATACGCTTTTCGCAGAGTTCGATTTCCAATGTCTGGAATTCGATTTCCTTGCTTAAGAAGTCATATTCGCGGTTGTTGCGTACGTTGTCCTGCTGGTCTTTATATTTAGCTACAGAAGCCTTTGCGGTTTCAATTTCAACTTTCTTTCCTGCAATGGAGGATTTCAACTCGGCAACTTCTGCCTTGATTCTGTCTATACGGGTACTCAGACCGGCTATTTCGTCTTCCAAGTCCTGTACTTCCAGGGGAAGTTCACCTCTCAACGTCTTGATTTCATCGATTTTGGACAGCATTGTCTGCAATTGGAACAAAGCTTTCAACTTCTGTTCTACGGTTAATTCCTGAGGATCTTTTTTTGCTTCTTTAGCCATTTTACTTACATGTATTTTATGGGGTTTGTATTCACTTTGGTCATCTGAACCTCAAAATGAGGAAACAAATCCCGGATTATTGTATAAAATATTTCTTTCGTATATTGCTCACTTTCATAATGCCCTATTTCAGCCAATAATATATCGGTATCATGTCCGAAATAGTCATGGTATTTTATCTCGCCGGTGATAAAGACATCTGCACGGTTGCGGATGGCAAGCGGCATTAGGAAAGCGCCGGCGCCGCCACATAATGCAACAGTCTGTATTTCCCGCCCGAGGAGTTTGTTATGTCTGAGACACCCTACTTCGAAGGTTTTCTTTATCCGTTTCAGGAATTCAAGTTCTGTCTCCGGTACTTCCAATTCGCCAATGACACCGGCTCCGGCTTGTGGCCATGAGTTTTGCAAGGGATAAATATCATAGACCGGTTCTTCATATGGATGTGCCGCAAGCAGTGCCTTGACAGTTGCCGCTTTTTTGTAGGCGGGTATGATTGTCTCAATACGTACTTCACGTTCGGTATGCAGCTCCCCTATCGCTCCACAGTATGGGGTGGCACCTTCCCGGGCTCGGAATGTCCCCTCGCCTTCCATGTTATAACTGCACAAATCATAGTTGCCGATATTGCCGCATCCAGCGTCGAACAAGGCTTTCCTCACGTCTTCCGCTTGGGCGGTCGGTACAAATGTGGTCAGCTTTACCAGCGCATTTTCCTTGGCTTCCAGGATACGGACATTCTTCAAACCGATTTTCTCGGCAATCTTGAAGTTCACTCCTCCCGGTGCATTATCCAGGTTAGTGTGCGCAGCATAAACAACGATGTCATTCTTGATGGCTTTCAAGATACAACGTTCCACATAATCCCTGCCCGTGATGGATTTATACCCTTTGAAAATGAGAGGGTGATGTGATATAACCACATTATATCCCAATGCAATGGCTTCATCCAGTACAGCTTCAGTAACGTCAAGACACAACAAAGCCCCTGTTGCTTCCGCATCTGTCAATCCGATTTGCAGGCCGGCATTATCAAATCCGTCTTGCAATGGCAGAGGCGCGAACCGTTCAAGGGCGCTTACTAATTCCTTAATTTTCATTGTGAACAGAAAATTTGGTTGCAAATATAGTAAAAAGCAATGGATTGAGAATGTTTTTTATTCTTTTTATAAAATATCAGTAACAAATTTGAGTAATAGACGGTTTTCTTCCAACAAAAACTCTTATCGAAAAATGTTTTATCACGAAAAAGACTATCTTTGCGAGGGATAATCAAAAAACTTATATCTGATTGAATGTCAGAGTAGAATGAGAGTAATGGTATTTTAAGGTAACGATTTAGCGAAAATGCAAGTTCACTGATATACTGCGGTTTGCTACTCCTAACAACTCTATTGCAAAGGTAGATATTTTATTTGAGAAGCCCAAAGATTTGGTGACTTATCTATCCTTTTTATGTGTATTTCAGCATTACTTTTTCCGTAAAAGCGTTTTTTTCGTCGGCACACCATCGTACAAAAGGATTTTTGAACGAACGTGTGCCGACTGCCGCATAAGCGGAGAAAAGGGCTTTGCCTCACGCCTAAACAACTTGTTTAGACTGATGACGCAAGGCCCATTTCTTTTGTGCTTATGCCAATATGGTGCTTTTACGGGGTTCTGACGATTTTTCTTTTTTCGTTGTCCTTTTGAGCCGGAAGCGGAAGACCGTGTATGACCGCACATTCCATAAATGGAACAAGCCGTCACTCACGGCAGGCAAACCGGGAAGAATGTTTTTATCCATCCGACCAAACACATTTGGCCAAACAGATAAAAACATACTTCCTTGCAGGTGGTTTGCCCGGTTTCACGCTATCGGCTATTTTTCCCTTTCTTTTGGGTGGTTCCTTTTTACGGATTTTCCTTTTGAAGTTTTCCTGTCTAATCTGCCTCTACTTCCGTTTACCTCCATTTTCGCGCCTTTCAGTGAGCCGCATCAGGCAGTCATTTTCGTGCTGGGTGCAAAGGTAACTCCGGGATTGTACGGGAAAGCAAGGTCAAGCCTCCTGTTTTCTGGAAAAATCTCCAGCCCTTCGGGTAGTATTTTTCCGAAAAACCTTGCATTCCCTAATCCCTACCTTTTTAGGCACCCGAAACGAAAACGACCGATGCGACAGAAAGACGCATAAAAAAAATGTCGGATAAACGAGAGGCAGATAAGATAGTTTGAAACTCAACTCCCTCAGCTCTTGAATCCGCATTAAAAATAAAAATCAAAAACAAAACGGATATGGTAACAGCAATAGCAACAAAATTCGTGGCTTGGGAAGTGCCGACATTGGACGCACTAAAAAACAGCAAGGTTTACATCCTGCGTGAGAAACTGAACAACGGAGGACAGATGAACCGAGAGGAAAAGGATTGGCTCACCGAGAATGTGAACAGCAACACCTATTTCAAGAGTGCAGTCCCCTTGCAAGGCTGGAGGTTTGACTTCTCCGACATTCTACGAACATACATCGTGAAGCAATACGGACATTGGGCGGAATACAAGGCTACCGACAAGACTTCACTCCGCAATTTCCTTTACGGCAGGATTGACAGCATCGTGGAACTTAACAAATGATACGGCTATGACAGCAACAGCAGACTTCAGACAAATGGCGCAATACATGGGGCTTGCGATATGCACCCTAATCGTGCGCACCGCCCTTTGGGTGTTAGGCATCCTTTGGGGCATCGTAAGAGAGATAATAAACGGAGTGTTCCGAGTGGCGATAGGCATCATCGTGGCTATCCTTTCCACAATCGCCTTCTTCGGCTTCATCCTTTGGTTATTCACCTTTTAATCCTTACCGACATGGCAAAGAGAAGAAGCAAGACGGCAGAGCAACAATGCAGATACTACGAGGTGGACAACATCTTCGAGTATATGGTGGAAACGTACCTCAACGGCAACATATCCGTGTTCCGTGAACTCTACCACGAACTGAACAAGGACGCACGGAAGGACTTTACAGACTTCCTTTTAAGCGAGGTAGAGCCGATTTATTGGAGAGAGATACTGAAACAAACAATCTAAAACGACAGCGATATGAAAGGAACAGACCATTTCAAGAGAACGATACAGATGTATTTGGAACAGCGGGCGGAGGAAGATACGCTCTTTGCGAAGAAGTACCGCAACCCTGCCAAAAACATAGACG
>ERZ779671.978-NODE-978-length-13243-cov-2.371626_pt1 | contig 13243 bp, 8 predicted proteins | sample MGYA00511074_ERZ779671 | MGnify/ENA primary metagenome ERZ779671 (study PRJEB29588, sample SAMEA2158454) | human gut metagenome | biome: human gut; feature: human-associated habitat; material: faeces | place: Denmark | collected 2008/2010 ... | reverse complement strand
AGGAATCGATGTTGGAGCAAAATATGAAATCTATGAACTGATCATCAATATGGCAAAACAGGGAAAAACGATCATCGTTGTTTCTTCCGAAATGCCGGAAATTCTTGGTATTACCAACCGGATCGGTGTTATGTCCAACGGACGCCTGGCTGGAATTGTAAATACAAAAGAAACAAACCAGGAAGAATTATTGAGACTCAGTGCTAAATACCTGTAACAGGAGGAAAATTGGAAATGGCAGAAAACAGCGTTATTATTTCGTCGGAAGAAGAAGCAAAGCTTTTGAAGCCCATCGATGAATATGTGGAAAAGATCCAAAAGAAAATTGACGCATTGCGCGTAGACGGATCGGACAAGGTGAATGATCTGAAAAACCAGATCGCTATCGCAAAGGAAAATAAGAACTTATCCAAAGCACAGAGAGATAAGATCATTGAAAACAGCAAAAAAGAGCTGGAAAATGCGAAAAAGGTAGAAGCAAACAACAAGGAAGAAATTAAAAAGCTGATCGCAGAGGCAGAGGATTATCTGGCGAAGCATTACAAGAAGGATTACTACGATGTAGTAAACAATAGCTGTAAGGCTGCAAAGGCAGAAGAAAACAGCAGATATGAGAAGGTCAAAGCAGATTTAAAGAGCGAGCATCAGAAAAAGATCGCTTCTTTGAAGGATGCAGAGGAGATCAAGGCTGAAAAATATGTGTTGAAAAACAAATTGTTTGATGCACAGATGGCTCACGAGTCCAGAATGCAGGAGATCAAAGACAGAAGACATGAAGCATTCATGCATAAATATCACCTGATCGACCTGTTGCGGGCTTCCAAATTTACATTCCCGCAGCAGAGAATACAGAAACTGGAAAATTACAGATATTCCTTCAATTTATCCCAGTTTTTGTACAAAAATGGCCTGTACATCGTAATCATCCTGATTTTTATTGCGCTGTGTATCATCACACCAATCGTTAAAAATACACAGCTGCTGACCGTTACCAATATCCTGAATATCTTACAGCAGGCATCCCCGCGTATGTTCCTTGCACTTGGTGTTGCCGGTCTGATTCTGTTAACAGGTACCGACCTTTCCATCGGACGTATGGTAGGTATGGGTATGGTAACCGCAACCATTATTATGCATAGTGGCGTAAATACCGGTGGTGTATTCGGACATATCTTTGATTTTACAGGTATTCCGGTAGCGGGCAGAGCCATTATTGCACTTGTTGCATGTATTATACTTACAACCGTATTTGCAAGTATTGCAGGTTTCTTCATGGCGAAGTATAAGATGCATCCATTCATTTCAACAATGGCGAACATGCTGATCATCTTCGGACTTGTTACATACGCAACAAAGGGTGTATCCTTCGGTGCAATTGAGTCAAGTATTCCGAACATGTTTATTCCAAATCTTGGTGGATTCCCAACCATCATTATCTGGGCAGTTGTAGCAATCATCGTTGTATGGTTCATCTGGAACAAGACAACATTTGGTAAGAACCTTTACGCAGTTGGTGGTAATCCGGAAGCAGCTTCTGTATCTGGTATTTCCGTATTCAAGGTAACAATGGGAGCATTCATCTTAGCAGGTATCCTTTATGGATTCGGTTCATGGCTTGAGTGTAACCGTATGGTTGGATCCGGTAGTGCCGCATATGGACAAGGCTGGGATATGGATGCAATTGCAGCCTGCGTAGTAGGTGGTGTATCCTTCACAGGTGGTATCGGTAAGATCTCCGGTGTTGTAACTGGTGTACTGATCTTCACATCCCTTACATACTCTCTGACAATCCTCGGTATTGATACAAACCTTCAGTTCATCTTCGAAGGTATTATCATCCTTGCAGCTGTAACGCTTGACTGTCTGAAGTATGTTCAGAAGAAGTAATAAAAGAAATCAAATAAAGTTGTAAACGAAGGAAGGGTCGCCTTGTCTATCGAAGAGGATGGAGAGGCGGCTTTTCCTGTATATTGTATATAATGTCAAAACGCAATAAAACAGTGCCACATATATACTGGTTTTATTTTGCGTTTTTAATATATGAATTGGAGTAGGAAACAAGTCAGTTGGAGCAAATTCCCCAAATAGAGGAAAAATCCCCAATTGAGCAATAGAAGGAAGCAACCAGCTAGATATTTAGGTATCTTTATAGTGATAACTTTGGTATAATAAGGACAATAAAACAACAAAGAACAATAAGAATTGCCGGGTAGTTCGGAAGCATCCTAACCAAAGACCAGATGCTTCCGAACTACCCGGCAGGCGATAACAAGTGGGGTGCAACATGGAAAAATATAAAGTGCTTTTGGTGGATGACGAAGCAGAAGTCATCGAAGTAATTGAACAACGCATACAATGGGACGACCTTGGATTTACCGTCGTTGGAAACGCAACCAACGGAGTGAAAGCACTTGAACTGGTAGAGAAGCTTCAACCGGATGTCGTAATTACAGATATCAAGATGCCATATATGGATGGATTGGAGTTGTCCCGTCGTTTAAACCGGGACTTCCAGAATATTCACATCATTATTTTTACAGGGTTTGATGAGTTTGAATATGCAAAGGAAGCAGTGCATCTGGAGGTTGAGGAATATATGCTGAAACCGATAAATGCAACGGAACTGTCTGATTGCCTGAAACGTCTGAAGGACACACTGGACCGGGAACGGGAAGAAAAACTGAATGTAACACGTCTGGAGAATTATTTCAATGCAGCACTTCCGGTACTGCAGAATAACTTCTTTGTATCTCTCATTGAGGGACGGGTAACAGAAGAAAACTGCGGGAAATTTTTTGCCGCGTATCAGATTGATATGAAAGGACCATATTATGGATGCGCAGTTTTCCACACATCGGAACATCATGTGCCGGACGGCATGAATCCGCTGCTGCTTGCGATGTCTGTTGAACACGAGATCAAGGAACGGCTTGCGACAGAGTGGAAGAGCCGGGTATTCTCTTATCTTGGCAATACACTGATGCTGATAGAACTCTCCTCGGAGGACGCGATTGTGCAGTTTACGGATTCGTGTGACCGCTTCTGCAAATGGGCTTATCGTGTGATGGGGGCGGTGGTTACGGCAGGCATCGGTCGTGTATGCGACAATATGGCGAATATTAAAACGTCTTACGATGGTGCCAGAGAGGCAGTATCGTACAGGGTATTGTACGGGACGAAACGCGCAATCAATATTGCCGAGCTTGCACCGAAGGAACAGGAAACAACCTTGCAGCCGGAAGATACAAGAATGCATGATTTGTTCAAAGCCATTCATTTAGGGTTAAAGGAAGAGATCGAGAAGGTCGTTGTAAACGAAATAGAAAAGCTGCACAGCAATGCACAGACGGTCAGTCAGTATAATCTTGCAATCATGGAGATGGTGGGAGCATTTTACCGGTTTTGTGCAAATAATTTTCTTGATTTTAATGATCATCTGCATGGAATCCAGAATCCTTACGAGACGATTCCGCAGATGGATGAGAGTACACTTACCGCATGGATGCAGGAAGTTTCGGTAGAGCTTGGGGAACAGCTGAAAAATGCCCGAAACAGTACATCGAGACGGCTTGTGACCGATGCGCAGAATCTTGTACGTGAGCGTTATATGGAGCCGGATTTGTCATTGGACACGATCTGCTCTGTGCTCGGAGTATCGAATTCGTATTTTTCTTCGGTCTTCAAGAAGGAGACAGGAAAAGCGTTTATTACGTATCTGACGGATTACCGGATGGATCATGCGGCAACACTGATACTGGAAACAAATGAGAAGAGCTATCAGATCGCTGAGCGAGTGGGATATCTGGATGCGAATTATTTCAGTTATGTATTCAAGAAACGATTTGGCGTGTCACCGTCGAAGTACCGGGCACAGCATACGAATCAGTAAGAAAAAAATAGGGGAAATGGATTGAAAACAAGAGAGATGGGAAAATTGCAAAAGAAGGAAAGCTGGCTTCAAAGGTGGATGAAAAAGCAGGGCTGGACACATCATAGAAGATTTATCGGACTGGGTATCCAGTCAATCATTATGGCGGTTCTTACTGCACTTACGTTGATTACGACAATTACAATTGGCCTGCTTCTGTATAATCGTTTTAAAATGGCGATGAAGCAGACGGCTGTGTCGAACGCAGAGAGTATGGTCGAAAGTACGGTGGATAAGCTGGATGCGGAGTTGTTGAATGTCCGTCAGATAATGAATGCAGTGAATTACAATATCATTCAGGAAAATGATATCTCCAGTGATGAGTTTAACCGCCAGTTTAGCCTGCTTTATGAAATCAACACAGACAAGGTTCAAAGCATGGCTCTGTATGACAGCGATGGTGCACAGCTTGTGGCAGAGCCGGTTTCGGAACGCAAGAAGGGCGTAAAGGCATCTAAACAGGACTGGTATACAAATGCAGAGGAGGAGATTGAGAATGTGCATTTCTCCCTGCCGCATATTCAGAATCTGTTTGAGGATGGCACATACCGGTACTACTGGGTTATTTCCCTCAGCCGTTCCGTGGATATTAACGATGGGGAAAAACCGCGCAGCGGTGTACTGCTGGTAGATATGAAATATTCTGTGATATCCAATACGATGAAGCGGATCAATGAGTCCTCAAACGGTATTTATTATTACCTTTGCAGCCGGGATGGACAGATGATTTACCATCCGAGACGTGCAGATATTGACCGTGGATATTTTTCGGAAAACTGTGAGATGACATCGCAATTAGAAGACGGAACGTATGAGCTTTCGCTGAACGGTAGACCGGGAAATGTTGTTGTGAGTAGTGTGGCATATACCGGCTGGAAGCTGGTCGGTGTGATTCCGGAGCGTGTACAGACAGCAAATATCAACCGGTTCCGGTATTATATTATCACAGCCATTCTGATTTTGATGATGATGCTGCTCGAAGTAAACAGGATCATATCAAGAAAGATTTCGCGTCCAATCCTGCGGCTGAATGAGTCAGTCAAGGCATATGAGACAGGTGGGGATACGGATATCTATATTGGTGGTTCTTCAGAGATCCGGCATCTCGGATATTCGGTCAAGAAGTCCTATGAACAGATAGAGAATCTGATGCAGGAGATTATCCGGGAACAGACTGAACGCAGAAAGAGTGAGATGGATGCACTGCAAAGTCAGATTAATCCGCATTTCCTATATAATACGCTCGAATCGATTACATGGATGGTTGAGGCACAGAAGAATAAGGAAGCGGTTTTCATGATTTCGGAGCTTGCCAGACTGCTTCGGATCAGTCTGTCAAAGGGAAGAACCGTAATCCGGATCGCGGATGAGCTGCAGCACAGCCGGAGCTATATGAATATCCAGCTTGTGCGCTATAAAGAACGGTTCCGCGTGGAATTTGATATTGACGAGGAAGTCAATGATTACTGTACGGTCAAGCTCATCGTACAGCCGATTCTGGAAAATGCAATCTATTATGGTGTTGGAAATATGGACGAGGATGACGGCGGTATGATTACGGTACGCGGCGAGAAAAAGGGAGATGATATCTATCTCTCGGTCGAGGATAATGGCATGGGTATGAGTGAGGAAACGGTTGAAAATGTCCTCAAGGATAACAATAAAGTACCAAAACATGGTTCCGGGGTAGGACTCATCAATGTGCACAATCGGATTCAGTTGATGTTTGGTAACGAATATGGTCTTCTTGTTTACAGTGAGCCTGATGAAGGAACGAAGATTGTGATACACATTCCGGCAATTCCGTTTACGGAGGAGAACCGGCAGCAGCTCGAGGCGCAGAGTTATAGAAATGGGAGGGCTACAGATGAAACGAGATAAATTAACATTTCTCATTGCAGAGCTTATTCTGATTGTCCTCGCAGCCTTCTTCATACATAAAATCTTCCAGGAGGATGTCGCTCAAAAGCGTGTAGCGGTTATCCTGCAGAATTCCGGTGACACCCGGTGGGAAGGTGTAATCAATGGATTAAAGCAGTCTGCGAAAACCAATAATCTGCATCTGATCATCTGTAATACGGATGATATTGTAAGCGCGCAGGACGAGCGGGAGCTGATCGAGGAACAGCTGGAAAACGATGTGGATGCATTTATCCTGTGTCCGGCACCGGGGGCAGATACAAAGGAGATGCTGGACTGGCTTGGCGAGCAGAAGAAGCCATTTGTACTTTTGACAGAAGATGTTTATACCGGTGAACAGCCAGAGGCAAGCGGGTATGCGACAGTCAAACCGGATAATTACCAGATTGGATACACACTTGGCACGCAGCTTATTACGCAGGACGAAGATGGGCTGAAAGGAAAAAGGATTGGCGTGATTGCCGGACGATCCAAGACGGAGGCAAGTGTGAATCGTATCCAGGGACTGAAGGACGCATTGGAGAAACAGGATTGCGAGATTGCATGGGAGTATAATGAAGAAAGTGACACGGATATCTGTGCGGTTGTTGATGCACAGGAGTCCGTCGATTATATGGTGGTAATGGATACGCAAGCCTTGGATACGCTGGGTGAACACGCGGAAAATGGTGTGTATAAGGATGCGAAGATCTTTGGCGTTGGTACGAGCATGAAATCGATTGCACTGCTCGATGCAGGACAGGTGCAGTGTCTGGTAATCCCGGATGGATACGGGATTGGTTATGAGAGTGTCGAGGAAATTGAAAAAGAACTGACACGGACATTTTACACGTTGAAGAGCCATGAGAAGGAAGTAAAAGTTATTTATAAAGAAGATTTGTTCTCGGATGAGATAGAAAGGTTTTTGTATTCGTATGAGTAGAAGAGACGTAAAGAAGAATATGATAGCATGGTTGTGCGTGTGGGTATTTTTGATTTCACTGACAGGCTGCGGAAAGCAGGACACAAAAGCCGATCATATGTTGCGTGTTGGTGTCGTGACATATACACCGGACGACCCGTTTATCAATGCAATGACAGATATAATAAAAAGTAATCTGAAAGCAAAAGAGAGCAATATGATGAAGGTAATCGTATCTGTAAGAAGCGGTGACAATGACCAGCAGGAGCAGGACGAGATCGTTGAGGAAATGATTGACGCCGGATGTGATGTTTTGTGCGTGAATCTGGTTGACCGGACAGCCCCGTCGAATATCGTCCGTATGGCGCGGCAGAATGATATTCCGGTTATTTTCTTTAACCGGGAACCGGTGCAGGAGGATCTTCTTCAGTGGGATAAGCTTTTCTATGTTGGCTGTGATGCAGCACAGTCCGGTGAGATGCAGGGCGAGATCGCAGCGGAATATATTAAGAATCACCCGGAGGTCGATAAGAATGGCGATGGGAAGATCCAATATGTGCTTTTAGAAGGGGAAGCCGGACATCAGGATGCAATCAGCCGGACAGACCTATCGGTTAAGACGATGATTGAGAATGAAATAGAACTGGAAAAACTCAGTTATCAGTTTGCAGACTGGAACCGCGCACAGGCGGAAAACCGGGTGAGTCAGTTGATCGATCCGTATGGTTCTGAGATTGAGTTGATTTTATCGAACAATGATGAGATGGCGCTGGGGGCTGTTGAGGCGTACAAAAATGCCAGCTACAGGCAGGCGGAGCGGCCGATTATTTTCGGCATTGATGGTCTGACCGATGCATTGGAGGCAGTGGAACATGGTACGATGCAGGGAACGGTCTATAACGATAAGGAAGATCAGGCGAGGATGATCGCACTTTTGACGGTCGCATTGTTTCAGGGAAGCGATATCGAAGGGTATGGTCTGGAGGATGACATCTATTATATGTCACAATATCGTAAGGTAGACGCGGACAACGTCGATACATTCCTTGGAAAGTAAGGAAGGCTGCAACTGGAATTATGCAGAAAATGAATGTACAGATGAATGAATGGATGGCAGATGCTGATCGGCAGTATAAAAAGAAACGGAGAACAGATATGCAGGAGACATGGTTAGAGCAATTTTATAACGAAATGGACGCGGAGAAGCGGCTGGACATATTGAATACGAATGCAGATAAAACTGTGAACGCAAGTGAAATGGCAAATCATTCCGCAGAAAATCCGGAAGAAGTGGATGTGGCGTTTATAAAGAAACTCTGGGTGGCGCGTTACGGAAAGCGCAAACCGAAGACCGATGCATTCGTCGGGTATCTGATGCAGCTCAAATACATTGCGGAGAGCGGGGCAAATGATATCGGTGGACAGAAGCGCAAGCAGGCAGTTTAGACCGTCTCCGGATTGTGCCTGTTTGATGCAGACAAGCGGCCGGAAGTCGAACAGGAAATCCTGCTGTCTGAGATGACGCATGCATTCCGGAAGTTTATTGATGTAAGCAGAAACGGCAGAGGGTTTACGTCGATCGTTTTCGGTATGGGGCAGTTATCCGATGAGGGTGTGGCGAAGAAAATCGCAGAACAGATCAGCGCGATTGCATTTACGGCGCCGCACATGCTGCATATGGAGAAGGAATTCGCATTGCTGCAGGAGGCCGCGAAGCGGGCATTCCGGGCGGAATACCCGAACCGGGAGCATTTCCTGAAGAAATTGTAATCTGATATTAGGCAAGGGGGTGTCTCTTTCTGTATTGGGAAGGAGAGACTCCTTTTTGTTTGCGGAATAACCGGCTGAAATAAAGCTGGTCATCGTAACCGACGATCTTCGCAATCTCATAGATCGAATAATTGGTCTGCTCCAGAAGAATCTGTGCATTGTTGACGCGCAGCGATACGATAAACTGCATCGGTGCCATGCCGGTGTATTTCTTGAAGTTTCGGATAAACCAACTCACACTCATGCCCCTTGTCTGGGCGTAATTTTCTATACTGATATCCTGATTGTAATTCTCATTGAAATAGGTAACAGCACTGTGCATCTCCCGATCCAGATATTCGTTTTTCAGAATATGCTCGCGTGTGAGTTCCCGCTGAAATACAATAAGCAGATGGCGAAGCAGCAGGGCAAGCATTTCCTCGTAGTGTTCCTGACAACGCTGTAATTCCTGTATGATCTGTTTGAACAGCCGCTCGTACTCGAGCGAGGAACCGACGGGGAAAACTCTCTGGTTATCTTGCAGACCATAGCTTCGCAGAATATTTTTTACATCGAAACCGGTGAAGTGAATCCAGTAAACTTCGGTTTTATCTTCGCCATAATATTCGTATTTCTGCAGTTCCTTTGGACGGAACAACACCATATTTCCGGCAGGGACGATCGTCTCATTTTCCGGTTTATCGAAATGAAAATGTCCAAGCCCGGACGCGATATAGATAATTTGATAATCCAGACGTCCCTTTGGGCGGTAGGTTGGCATCTTCGGATCGTCGCTCAGACGATAGATGCCGCAGCTTCCGACGACGAGCGGGCGGCTTTTGTCCTTGAAATCCAGATGGGAATGATTTAAGTAACCGGTATTGATATACATAGGGACACCTCCTATTGCTAATTGTATCATGTCGCCTGCGGCTCCATGTTTGTATTCGCATTATGCTGGTATGTGCAAGCACATCCCATCGCAATGCTCATTGTATCATTTCGTCCATATTTTGTCCATTCCTGTTCATAGACTTTTTATACGGAAATCAGTATTATAATATCAGACAATACGAAAAGACAGAAAAATGAACGGTTCATTAAAAACAAAAAAATACATATACAAGGAGGACGATTTATGATTGTGCCACGTTATTATGAAGATTTGGATTTCTTACATGAAAATACAATGCCGCCAAGAGCGTACTACATACCAGCTTCCCACCGAATGGAGGATCTGGTGGAGCATCGGGAGGCATCCGACCGTTTACAGCTCTTAAACGGCATGTGGAAGTTTCGGTATTTTGAGAGCATCTATGATGTGAAGGATGCATTTTACGAAAGCGGTTATGATACGTCAGGATTTGATGAGATTCCGGTGCCGGGTGTCTGGCAGGTGGCGGGCTATGACACACATCAGTACACGAATATCCGCTATCCATTTCCATTTGATCCGCCGTATGTGCCGCAGGACATTCCGTGTGGTGCGTATGTGCATACGTTTTCTTATGCGAAGGATAAGAAGGCACCGAAGGTATATCTGAATTTCGAAGGTGTGGACAGCTGTTTTTATGTGTGGGTGAATGGCGTCTATACCGGATATAGTCAGGTGTCCCATGCGACGAGCGAGTTCGATGTGACGGACGTGATAGAAGAGGGCGAGAATACGATTGCCGTACTTGTCTTGAAATGGTGCGATGGTTCGTATCTCGAAGATCAGGATAAGTTCCGGATGAGTGGTATCTTCCGGGATGTCTATCTTTTGAAGCGGCCGGAAAAGGCGGTGCAGGATTACCGCATCACGACGGAAATCGCGGAAACGTGTGCGAAAATTACATTGGATATCAGCTACTATCAGGAGACTCCGGTTACCGTATCCGTGGAGGATGCGGCAGGAAATGTGGTTGCACAGACGGAAATCAGCAAGGCTGGAACTGTGACATTGGAGATTGCGAACCCGGAGCTTTGGAATACGGAACATCCGTATTTATACACGCTTATCCTGCAAAATGCGGATGAGACAATCGAGGATGCAATCGCTTTGCGTACGGTAGCGATACAGGAGCGGGTGTTATATTTCAATGGACAGGCAATCAAGCTGCGCGGTGTGAACCGGCATGACTCGGATCCGGTCACAGGATTTACAGTTGATGTTGCAAAGATCAAGAAGGATCTCACTTTGATGAAGGAGCATAATTTCAATGCGATTCGTTCGAGTCATTATCCGAATGCACCGTATTTTTATCAGATGTGCGACCGCTATGGATTCCTCGTGTGCGATGAGGCAGATATCGAAGCGCATGGACCATTTATGCTGTACCGCAAGGAGGATACAGACTACAACCGCTTCAAAAAATGGAACGAGAAGATTGCAGATGATCCGGCATGGGAGCAGGCGATTCCCCAACGCGTGGAGCGTTGGGGTGCGAGGGATAAAAACCGTTTCTGTATCATTTTCTGGTCGATGGGAAATGAGAGTGCGTATGGATGCAATTTTGAAAAGGCGCTTGCATGGACAAAGAAATACGATCCATCCCGTATCACGCAGTATGAGAGTGCGCGGTATCGGAATTACGATGTGACGTATGATTACTCAAATCTTGACCTGTACAGCCGGATGTACCCGGCACTTTCCGAGATTGAAGAGTATCTCGAGAAGGATGGCAGCAAACCATTTCTGCTTGTGGAATATTGCCATAGCATGGGGAACGGGCCCGGCGATCTGGAGGATTATTTCCAGATAATCCAGAAGGATGCACGGATGTGTGGCGGATTCGTCTGGGAGTGGTGCGATCATGCGATTGCGCACGGACAGGCGGAAAATGGAAAGACGAAATATTATTATGGCGGCGATCACGGCGAGACAATCCATGATGGAAATTTCTGTATGGATGGACTGGTGTACCCAGATCGTACACCACATACAGGATTGCTTGAATATAAGAATGTGTACCGTCCGGTGCGTGTTGTATCTTATGATGAGAAGACCGGCAGACTTGTGTTGCATAACTATATGGATTTTGATGATATAAGCGACTATGCAGACATTTTGTATGAAATAACTGTGGATGGTCTGTGCGTGCAAAAGGGTGTGCTGGATGAGGTATCGATCGCACCGCACAGCGACGGTGTGATGACGCTCAAGTTGGACATTCCGCAGAGCGGCAAGGTGTATCTGAAGCTCCGGTATCAGTTGAAAAAAGAACTTCCATTGCTTCCGGCAAAGCATGAATTAGGATTTGATGAGGTGCTGCTTGCCAATGTCGATGGCAGAAACCAGACGGCAGTCAAATGGCTGGCAGAAGCGGAAGAGAAAAATGAGATCAGCGTCAGCGAAACCGATACAGAGATCACATTAAAGGCGAGCGATTTCACATATGCAATCAGCAAACGAACCGGACTTTTTACGAAGCTTCAATATGCAGGACGGGACTATCTGAACCATCCGATGGAACTGAACATCTGGCGGGCACCGACGGATAATGATATGTATATCCGCGCAAAATGGGAAAACGCACATTTTCACGAGGCGTACACAAGAGCGTATAAGGTGGAGACAATTCAGAACCAGTACGGCGTGATTGTGATGAGTCATGTCGGCGTTGTAGCACCAACGGTACAGAAGATTCTGGATGTCGAGCTCGTGTGGAAGGTGGAAAGTTCAGGAAGAATTACCGCATCCATGGAGGTAAGCAAGGATGCAGAGTTCCCAGAACTTCCGAGATTCGGTGTGCGTGTATTCTTCAACAAGAATCTTTCTGAGGCTTCGTATTATGGCATGGGACCGCAGGAGAGCTACCGTGACAAGCACAGAGCTGCGAGTCATGGATTGTATCGCAGTGCGGTGAAGGATCTGCATGAGGACTACATTATGCCACAGGAAAATGGCAGTCATTTCGATTGTGATTATGTCGAACTGTACAACGGCCGGTATGGAATCGCGGCAGTGTCTGAGACACCATTTTCATTTCAGGCGTCAAACTACACACAGGAAATGCTGGCACAGGCAAAACACAATTATGAATTGGAAGAATCGGACAGTACGGTATTATGTATTGATTATGCGTTAAATGGCATTGGCTCCAACAGCTGTGGACCGGAGGTGCTTGCGGCATATCGATTCGATGAGAAGGAATTTCAGTTTGGGTTTACACTTGTTCCGTATGTGAAGGGATGATATGAGGAGAAAAGCTATGGAAGAGAAAAAATATTTAAAATGGTATAACAAGGTGGGCTACGGTTCCGGCGATATCGCCGGAAATGTAGTGTATGCATTTTTGACATCGTTTGTCATGATCTATCTGACCGAGACGGTTGGGCTTGCGTCCGGAATAGTTGGAACTTTGATCGCATTTTCGAAGTTGCTGGATGGATTTACAGATGTTTTCTTTGGTTCACTGATCGACAAGACACACAGCAAGCTTGGGAAAGCACGTCCGTGGATGCTGTATGGATATATCGGTTGCGCAGTCACGCTGGTTGCATGCTTTGCGGTACCGACAAGCCTTGGCAAGACAGCACAGTATACGTGGTTCTTTCTGGCATACACACTGTTAAATGGCATTTTTTACACGGCAAATAACATCGCGTATTCGGCACTTACATCGCTGATTACGAAGAACAGCAAGGAACGTGTACAGATGGGGTCTTACCGGTTTATCTTCGCATTTTCGACAAGTTTACTGATCCAGTCGATTACCGTTGGATTTGTTGACCGCTGTGGTGGTGATGCGGCGGCATGGAGA
>ERZ779671.976-NODE-976-length-13308-cov-2.194447_pt1 | contig 13308 bp, 10 predicted proteins | sample MGYA00511074_ERZ779671 | MGnify/ENA primary metagenome ERZ779671 (study PRJEB29588, sample SAMEA2158454) | human gut metagenome | biome: human gut; feature: human-associated habitat; material: faeces | place: Denmark | collected 2008/2010 ... | reverse complement strand
TCTCCGGGTGCTATCCTGGTATCCTTCGCAAGCAACATCTGAACTGTTTCATATTCTTCTTTTGTAACGATACCTTCATGATGATTTTCAAAAATCACCCATTCTTCCTTTGGTAATGCCCTCTGCACCTTAACTTTATAGTTAATTCTTTGGGATTTTCCCTGTTGAAGCACTCCGTAATAGATTGGATTCTTTAAGATACGGATAATTGCTACTGCTGACCACCTGGATGTCAGATGTGTTTGAAATGACGATTTGAAGTTTACTCCGGTCGCACGTTTGTAATCAGCCGGTGCAAGAACTCCCAGTTCATTCAGTTTATCTGCAATCAGCTGATTGCTCATGCCCTCCATCTTCCAGTTAAAAATATCTCTTACATGCTTTGCAGCAACCGGATCAATTTCTATCTGACTTTTATCAGCATCACACTTTTTATACCCATATGACACGTAATTTCCCACATATTCTCCAATATTTCTTTTTGCACTCAAGTGGCTTCTTACTTTTTGAGAATTCTGTCTGCAATACGTGTCATTAACAAAGGATTTCACCGGTAATACAAGATGCGTATCAGTAATGTTTGCTGTTTCAGAATCATAATTATCATTGATTGCTATAAATCGTACTCCCAGTTGTGGAAATACTTTTTGAATATACCGATCAACATCTATATGCTCCCTACCAAATCGGGATAAATCTTTTACAATAATGCAGTCAAGATTCCCCGCTTTCATGGATGTCATCATCCTCTGAAACTCCGGTCTGTCAAAATTACTTCCGCTGTAGCCATCATCAATAAAAATATCCACCAGTTTCAAATCATCATGGGCATCTATAAATCCCTCCAGCAACAGCTTCTGGTTGGAAATACTGTTACTTTCCTTCTTCTCCAGTCCATCAACATCTTCATCTCCCTGAGACAATCTCAGATAAATTCCTGTTCTATATACATCAATCTGTTTCTTACTCATTACAATTCCTCCTGTCGTTCTTCAACTGCTGTAAAAACAGCTTCTATTGATATCTAAGTGACGCTTTCCGTTCTATATAGCAATTCATAACATCCGTAATGCTACAGCTTCCTGCAAAGGTGGACTGAACAGTATATTTTCCATACCGTTTCGCCTTTCCCTGTTGTTTTGCATCATGCTGCGAACACTCCGTCACATTCCGCTCTTTCGTATCTGTCTCCTGCAAAATACACTCTTCTCCTTCCCTTCAAAAATGAAAAACAGCCTGAAAATGTCCTCCTTATGGCTAAATCATGAGACACAAAAACCGCTCTCCATAGTTAACAAAGTCTCTTGTTACATTTGCTGTAACAACCGCGCTACATATCACATTTACACACGAAAGTCAAAAAGCACAAACCATACAGAAAAGCTAAATAACTTACATCTTTTCTTTATTCTGGTTCGATATTCATTTCAACTTAAACTGTTTTGACGTCATATATTCTTATAATCTCTGACGCCATACTCTGCATCCATACGATGTTTCCGTATGTAAATATGTATGTAAGCTTGCGCTTACTTTGTTGACCATGGACAGCGGTTATTATTTCATGGTGTCTCATCTGCACCGACATTTTCAAGCTGTCTTGCTGTCAACTATTCAATTAGAAAAACTTAACATTGGTCATCACGTTGGCTAGGCGTTCGCAATGTTTTACAGGTATTGTGGCTATTTTTAATCTGTTTTCCTGCCACATGCTTATATTACATTCCAAACAAATATTTGTCTACCACTTTTTTCCACATTTTCTGACAAAATATGATTTTCAGCATTTTTACCAGTCACAACCATCACACGAGCCCTTCTGAATCATAAGGCAGCCACTATTATGCTGCACTTCCACCTGCTATTTCCTGCCCCAGATAGGCTATCAACAACTCTTCCAGAGTTGATTGTTCACCGTATGACATGGTTACTTTTATGGTATTTCCTTTACCCGTATCCACCTTAATTGTCTTTGCTTTAATATCCATTGTTTTCTCCATCTGCGTTACCTCCATTAAAAAAATCGCTACCCATAGCTCATTTGAAAATGCATAAACTATGGATAACGATTCTAGTTATCACTTATTCTGTTTTGGACTTCTCTTAACGTCCTATGAAGGTATACGCCGGTCTTTCTGACCCCTCATCGCCCCGTATACGTAGAGGTGTACTCACCTCCGGGAATTACAGACGAGCCACTATCTGTGTTCACGACGCCCTTCTCCATTCCGGAGAAGCACTATCTCCCCTACCTGCATTGCGGGGATCGGGACGAACTTCTCGCCCCTCATGGGTTATTATCCTTACGCAACATACCTGCTCCCGCATTGCCCGAACTTCCGTCCAGCCTCTCAGCCTTCATCTCTCAATCCATCAGCCTACTAATATGATAACTGTGACTTTCATCCTGCGGGTATATGATCCGTAATTTTACTCAAATCTGTAACTGCTATTCAGTTGTCAATTTTCATTTTCTCATTAGCTTGTCTCAAGCCTGGATATAGTATAAACCAATCCGGTGTCGTCCACAAGGGACTATCATGGTCTATTTTTGCGAAAAAGGTGTCAGTTTGTGACCTTTTTCTGAATTATGCAAAAATATCATACTGCCTTCCGTCGTGATTGTACACTTCGGCAAAGTATGAAATTTGCAAATCGTGTATTCATTATACGATGGGGTTTTGTGTTTGTCTATGGACATGGTTGGTGTTTTTTCAGGGATTTACACCAGAATCTGGTGTTTTAGTGCTTGTATTTAAACAAAAAAATAGAGCGCCGTCGCAACGCCGCCCTTACAAAAACACATAAGTGTTTTATGATTCTATTCATAGTATATGTAGATTTTTTGAAAAAGTCAATACTTTTCCTCAAAATCTGCTTGTCCAAATTTATCCAAACAAATTTTTTATAACTTTGTAAACAAAATCAAAAGTGCTTGTTATCAGCTGATTCTTTTGGAAAAATCCCTTTTTTTCTCTAATACGAACATCAAACAATTGCTTAAGCTCATTAATTCGGTGTTTTTTTACTTTCTCGGATACAACCATATCATATACACAAAGCATACTAACAAACTCTAAAACCGCACGACAGGACAATTTCTTTTGCCTCTGATTTTTATTTATATCTGGCATTTTTTTGATTATTCGATATATAGCTGCCGGCGCTGTAGAACTTCCCGGATTCAAATCCGCAATGATACAATTGTTATGTGCACATCCATTTCGTAAGCTCTTCACCAGATTAATCATAGATATATCAACTGGTATACTACCCTTCAATCCATAATAATATTCATAAAAATGAATGAAATCTCCAAAGCTCAATAATTCCATCAATACCCAGGCCGGACAATCAAACGCTGTTATTTTATTTTCCGATTTTCCCTTCTGAGGATTATACACTCTTTGAATCGTAAAGTATTTTTTAATTAAGTTTCCAGTAAACGGAGATGCACTTGCAGCTTCTATTTTACCAACAATATATGGATTATTACTCAAAAAATTATCAACTATATCATAACCATCTTCCCCGGCATCATTTTCAAGATTCTCCAAAAGTAGCACCTTTAGATCATGTTCAATATCAATGCACATCTTTGTAACCAAATTTCTCAGATGCATATCCACTGTCGACAATTCCTGTAAATATGCAAAATCTAAATCAATGTATTTTCCTTTTGACGGACCATTTAAGTATTTCTGATAATTTTTTCTATATGAGGCAGTACGCAAATAATTATTGATTTGCGCTAAATATTTTTCTGCATTATCTTCTGTTACATATTTGAATGAGACACCCTTTTCATCACGTAATTTATCTACTAATGCTTTTGATGTCATCTTTGGTTTATCTGTTCTATTCATCTTCGCCCCCACTCACCAAACTATCTGTTTCATTTATATATACTACTATTACCATTTACAATTCCATATCCTCAAGTACCATATCCTGTATTGCTTCTTCCACAACCTTCACACACACATCCGTATGCTTCTTAATATCATCACCCCAAAATCGGATAACAGTCCACCCTTCAAACAACAATCTTTTGTTTACCTCATCATCCCTCTCTCTGTTTCTAGATATCTTACTTATCCAAAATTCACTGTTATTACTCTTCTCCAACCTTGGTTTTAAGACTTCCCAGTCCTTTCCATGGAAAAATTCTCCATCACAGAAAATTGCTATCTTATATTTTGTCAACACAATATCCGGATTTCCCGGTAACTTTTTATAATTCTTCCGGTACCGATAACCTTTTGCCCATAAAGCTTTTCTAAGGATAATTTCTATTTTAGTATCTTTTCCATGGATATTTTTCATGTTTTTATGCCGTTGTTCTTTAGTCAAAACATCCGCCATATATATCACCTTCTTATACTGTGTCTCCATCATCCAACACAAAACTTCTTTCAAAAGTAACTCCCGCGGCTTCTGCTATATCCTCAAGCTCTGCCACAGTAAAACTTTCTCTTTTCAGTTTTGCATTAAAATTTTGAGGTGTTGTTCCCAATCTCCTTGCCAACTCTGCCAGACTTATTTTCTGTCTGACACATAATACTTTTATTTGCTCAGATATTGTCATTTTTATTCTTCCTCCTTACCATGAGTCAGATGCAAATCCAATATAATTTTATCAGTCTTTCCGTCTGGATAAATATACTGTAATTCATCATAATCAAATTTTGGATTTAATGCATGAATCAGACTATGATGATTTGGACACAATATAAGAAGATTATCTGATGAATTATCAACACTCTTTGAAAAATACTTAATATGATGAGCTTCTGCAATATTAACGCCATGTTCTTCACCGACATTTTGACCACATATTTGACATCTATACGCATATAGACGCTTTAACATATCTACTTTCTTTTTAGAATAGGTACGTTCTATCACTGATTTTACCGTCTTATTTAATGCTGCTGTATTATCATCAAAGTTTAAATACTGTTCAACATCATATTCTGAAACTTTTTCTCCATCAACATCTAAATTTATCACCTGAGTTTCTTCCATTGTTCCATCCAAAACTGATTTCACAATTTCTGTTATTTCTTTAAACTCCATTACATCCCATTGCTCATAAAGTTCTGTTACAGTCGCTGTTGGTTTTCTTTTATGTTGTCCAGCTCTTCCATTATCAAAAAACACATCAAATTCATCCCGTCTTCGTCTTAAATAAGCATTAGGTTCAACACCCGGACCGGTAATTCGTACTGATAAGTCATCCATCGCTTTTGACACCGGTCCACCATATCCCAATTCACGAAATGCATCATCATTAAACTTTGAAATGTAAAATGCCACTAAAGACTTTTTCTGATTTATTGTCATTTTCTTTCACCTAAAATCTTCTCATTAATATCCCTTATCTGTCGGAAAATAGCTTCCAAAACATCAACCACAATACTATTACCTGCCAGTTTAATAAGCTTCTCTGTTGAATACAAATATCTGTTCTTTGTCACCATAGGATTATCACTGATTATCCTGTCAAAATCCGATTCATCAAATCCCATCAACTTAAAGCACTCTCTTGGAGTCAGATATCTCCATTTTGTCTTTCCTCTTGCCCGATTCTTATAAATAATCAAGCCGGAATTAGGATTACGGTCCTGCTTTGTCGTTACTGTATTAACAACGATGTCCCTAATCTCTTTTCCATCGTACAGCAATTCATTATCTTCCCATATTTTTCTTCTGGAAGGCGTATCATTAGGTTTACTTGCATCAGCTTCTTCCTTATATCGGGGAACATCATCGTAATCTAAACAAAGAATGTCTTTTAACCTTAAATTCCTTTGCTTTAAACGCGTTGCTTCATCCTTTTCCAAATTATGTTCTTCAAAGTACTTTTCTACTTGGGCTATCGTTTCTGCATTATTTTTGCACAATATACTGATCATATATGCTCTTTCTCTTTTTTGAGGAATACCAAAATTTTGAGCATTAAGCCTATATATTTTATTATAATATCCCAGATTTTCTAAAGTTTCCTTCCAGTCACCAAAATCTGCAGCATGTGGTTTTGACAGAATATTAGTCACGTTTTCCATAAGCAGAAAGCGAGGTAATTCTTTTCCCATTTCATTCATTTCAAGCAATATACGTTCAACTTCCCAAAGCATACCAGAACGATTATGTGCATCCCTTGCTATTCCACTTTTATTCCCATGCCAGCATCCACATAATGATAAATCCTGACAAGGAAATGAATATGTGAACAAATCAATATTGTCGGGTATATCACTTCCCCTAACATCCGTAATACTTACCATATTTCTTGTTTCTTTTATTGCTGCATACAATCTTCGTTTCAAATGCATTGGCATTCGCCTAAACGCCTCATCACTCATAGGTTTCTTTCCATCGGAACTCAGCGATAAACCTTTTAAAAAATTTGTAACATCTTCATCTGAAATTTCTGCATATTTATTAATATCAATTTTGCCTCTATGTATCAGACAATATGCCAGTATTGCGTTAATATCCCAATCTGCAGTATTTACAATTTCAAAAGGTTTTCCAATTCTTGTTAATGCTTTTGCCTGACTGCCAATTCCACTAAAAGTTTCAATTACTCTAAACATCTCTTTTCTCCCGAGATCACCATACAGTATATTCCAAGCCGTCCAAATCAATGGTATATGTAATTTGCGTTATTGACTCCGGTATATGATCATCCTTAAATGAGGTTTTTGTTATCTTCGGAAATTTATCATCAACCTCATATTTTCTTTTTTCTAATACTTTGTATTTTTCTTCCCTTATACTTGCACCCCGCTCATATCCCAACTGATATAACTGCTGTTCAATCTTATCTTTATCATATCCATCTGCAACTAGTCTATCCTTCATATCATTTATAGATATTCCTGTTCTTGACTGTTCTAATCTACAGAAATATAGCTGTAATCTTTTTAAACTTTGGAGCTGATGCTGTCCAGATATAGTAATAGTAGCACCATAACGTTTTACTGTTGACTTAACTTCATAGCTGCTCTCGTTTCCCTCTATATCGTGGCTCCCAGAATTAACAGCTGTCCATTCCACAGTATTATCCTGAGTGTATAAATCATCTAAAACCATCATTTCTGCAATTACACTGTAGGCTTCCTTATTAGAAATGGTATTTCCCATTAACTCACGCCACTTTTTCCACCATTCCAATGGTTCAGACATAAGATTTTTTCTATCCATTCCGTCAATTCCTGGCTCTACAAACTGCGCACAAACCGTAGCAAATTCATATCGTAAACTATCCAACATACAACTCAGTATAAGATACTTCTTTTCTATCCCACCAATCGCAAGAGTTCTGGAAAACAATCTGCTATTGGCAAATTTTTCTGAAATATCTCTGATATCATCAAATTCAATAGCAACACCATATCCTTCATTATCACGGATAACCATTGCTGAGTATTCTTTTGGTAACGTTTTAATTTCTCTTGCACCATTTTGTGTCGACGCGAAATACTCTCTAATTTCCTCCAGTATTCCCATAGCCTATTCCTCCTCAAAAGTATTCAACACTGTTTTTGCAACTCCATACGCCAATAGCGGAGGCACAGCATTTCCAATTTGCTTAAATGCATCGCCCATAGAACAATCAAAGAAAAAATCATCTGGAAAAGATTGTAACCTTGCAGCCTCCCTTACGGTAATTCCTCTTGGTTCAATTGGATGAATATGACTATATGTATCCTTTCCCAAATGTGCTACTAATGTATGAGATGGTTTTGTTTCATCAAGTTTTTTCCATTTATTCTCAAATTTTTCTTTATCATATTGCGGAACCATTTTATTATAGAGACTAATGTATTCCTCACTATCCTTCTCATACCCAAAAAGTTTTGCCTCTTCATAGAATAACTCTTCTGCTATCTTTGTCGCCGCAATATAATTATCTCCTTGTTGCATTCTCTCAAAGATCGGGAAATCTCTGGTATTCCTTCTGAATGCATTTGCCGAAACACCAAATCCCTCTTTACCATACCAGGTTCTCATTATTTTTTGATATTCATTCTGTGCTTCCGTTTTATATGGATACTCAATATTTAATGACACCAATTTGTATTTTGAGTCTGCTGTCGGAAATACTTCTGGTAAATCTGAAAAAGCATCTCCTACAGTAACCCATGGTTTTAATTCATCTGTTGTTCCATTGGGTTCCACAAAAAATTGACATTGCTTATATCCCTCAAATCGTTTTTGATGCTGGGTCAATGCATCAACCTCATTTCGATGTGTTGGATTTGGTAGTTTTATCTCTTTTCCTTCATCCCCCTTGATTGCTACAACAAAAACTCTCTCTCTTACCTGTGGAACACCATAGTCGGCAGAATTAAGTATTGTCCAATATGCCTTATAACCTTTTTTAGTTAACTCAGTACATACTATTTCTGGTATATTTTTACCGCCAAAATTTGTTGATTCCGGAACATTCTCCATCACAACAGCTCTTGCTTCCAATTCGAATACAAATCTCAAAAAATCCTGATACAGATATCCTCTTGCATCTTTTATATTTACTCTATCTTCACCGAGTGATCTAAGTTTCCCGCGACCTGCCATAGAATACGCCTGGCATGGCGGTCCTCCTATAACAATACACCCCTCATCTCCAAAACTATTTTTAAACACACTTGCTTCTATTTCTGTTATATCTCCGCATATATGTGTTTCTTTTTTTCCATAGCGCCAGGAAAGATTGTAAGAAATGGTTTTACATGCTTCTGGCATCAATTCAATTCCTGCCACAATATCAAAACCCGCTTTTTCAAATCCGAGTGCCAATCCACCACACCCTGAAAACAGATCAATAATTTTAGGTAACATTACACACGCACCCCCGCGTCCATAAATAAAGAGCGTACATATTCTTTTTCGCCACCCAAATATAATGCCGGATCCACAACCATCACTTTAGCAGTGTTCAATTTCATTACAATTCTGAATAAATCATCCTGCTGCGTTTTTGTGTTATTATTGTATTCATCAAGAACCTGTTGCGGTATATGACTATAGTAATACATAATGTATCTATATACATTTATAAACGTTCCCTTACGTCCTGTTCTTTCCTCTAAATTCAATATACTGTCAGTTGTAAAACAGGGAGCCTCCAATACTTTGGCAGGTGTCTGCATATCTCCCTGCCACGACAAATGTACGTACCACCAAATTGATCTAAGCCATATTCTTGCAGGTTTGCTCCAATAATGACTCTCATTATCATATCCCCATCTTTCAGCAACGACATCTGGTATAACCTTTATCGAAAGATATCTCCAAAAATCGTCATTAGCTGCAGCTCTAAGGTTAAATCCCGGCACACGCCACAAATAGTCGTACAACAAAATTCCAATGTGTGCATCTATGTAGTAGTCTTTTTTTGCTATACTATCCGGGCACTCACTTCTCACCTTTGGATTAAACTCTTGTATATCTTTACGTATCTTCAAATAATCTCCCTCGACTTCCGGCAATGAAGGATAATTCAAAACCCATTCTTTCATTGCATTCTGAGCCTCCGAACGATTTAATGTTTTAATAATCATACTTTCTATATCCTTTGATCAAAAAATTTTCTTATAGACAATGACATTGCCTCCGGTCCAGAAACATCCCACTCCAATGTATCAATGAAATAGTGGATAGCTTCTGACACACTACCATTTTGCAAATCCTCACCAGAAGTAGTTGCATCCCAATAATCTTCCTGTTCTTTTAATTTTGTAACAATAACACCTAGTGCACTTGCCATTATTTCCTTTAAAAGTTGCTCATCAAATGTTCTTTTCGTTTTATCTAAATACTTGTAATTTTTGTGTGCAGTATTTATGTATATAGAAACACTGTCTGAAAACAGGTCATATGTTGGATCTATCCAATCACATTTTACATACCACAATGGCTGACCCGGTTCATGTATTTCATACATAGGAAATACTGAACCATTTCCATCTATCCTTATTACAAATTTATTATCTAACTCTCCTAAAATACATCCATATTGATTAGCCAGATGTTCCTCTCCCCAAAGCGGAGTGCCTGCTTCTTTCAAATAAATAATTGTCGAAAATTCCACACTTCCTCTTAATTGAGCTTCTGAGAATTCATAATTTAACTCAAATTCCAAATCTCTTTGGGAATTTTCTATCTCTCCAATCGGAATAACACCTCTTTGCTTTGAATCAGGGGATGTCCACATTAATGCTATTCCCAGTTTTGCATTATTACATGCTATTCCGTTTGGTCCAAACAAACACTGATATGTACGAATTGAATACTTTCTTCTAATACATAACTGATAATCATCCGGAGACCATATTCCCTCATCATCGATCACTTTATGAACTATAGTACTGCTATCAACTTCTTCCGTTCGCAATACATATTCCTGATCATCTCTTACATAATAAAGCTGATATGGTGATGCCTGGAATCTAGTTTTACTTAACAAATCATCCGTTATTACCGGAAAAAGTGAAATATTCGCTGCCATTATTTATCACCTTCATTCTTTTCAACATTAAACAATGGTTTAATATCTTTTCTATTCAACTGCAAAGTAATATCAAGTTCCATTTCTATCAAATGCTCAGCATCTGACCTTACATGTATACCATAACCAGCACCATTTTTCGTTTTAAGTAATTCACAGGAAATGTCACTTATTCCAGAACTTTCATTACTGCTATCTACTGCCATTTTTAAATTTGTTTTAAGTTTATCTACTTTTGTAACAACAATATCTGCAGAAACTATCTCAAACGGCATGGATAATCCCATTTTTTCTTCCCAGTCTTTAGGTTTAATTGCACCTGTCTCAGAATCTATTGCCAAATTAATCCCTGTAGCCAAAATCTTTCTTCGCGATTTGATTGTTAACTTAACCGTCATCCCATTCGCAAAATATTTTGTTTTTGATGATTCATAACCAAAAACAACATTTTTATGTGTTTCGGTGTGTCCACTTCCGCCTTGTCCACCACTTGTTCCGCCACTTGGCTTTTTACCAAAATTTTCAGGTGGTAATAACAAATCTCCAAACATTTTTCCAAGACCAGAGTTTAATCTGCTAGTTGTATCTTCTTCCTCTACAAAAAATTCCTTAGAAATTTTACTATTAATCTGCGCTTGTACCTTTGACACAATTCTCGGGTTATTATTACCCATACTAAAGTCTCCCCAAGAAGTATGATCGGCCATCTCACTTTTTCTTACATATTCCTCAAGACTATATGGCTCTCTTGTATTAGTAAGTTTATTTTCTGAGTTTAGCACAAAAATAGCAAAAATAAATTCATCTTTACTAGAAGCACTTATTCCATCAACCCAGTTTCCCACATCCTCATATGATACAATCATCCCTGGTTTACGAGTAAAAAATAAAACAGGTTTATTCTTTTCTTTATCCTTTATTTCACAATTAAAATACATGTACGGCTCTGGTTTGTTATCTGGATATCCTGTTTTCAATATTTTACGTGGAACTTTCGTATACGCAATCGTACCAGCCTTTGTTGTTTCCAATACCTTACGCAAAAGAATGTCTTCTGATTTACACTCCACGCCGTCTTGTGCCAAAATATCATTCCCAGCCTCTTCTGACACAGCCCTATTGTAAAGTGCTTGTACAATCTGAAATGCAGGTTCCATATTGTCTAAACCAATTCCTTTTTTATTGATTCGTGCGCGTAGAAATTTTCCATATGGATATTTTTCATTGTTTAATCTCGGAGCATACCATCTTTGTATAGAGATTCGAAGATAATCTTCAATACTGCATCTCCAAAAAGGACGTATTCTATTATCTTCACTATCTTTATATTCTATCTGATTATTTTCAAGTAACATCTGTTCATCAATATAAGGAATGATTATTGTGGTTCCTGTTAAATCACCTTCATATGGTTCAATTCTAAATATATTTAAAATTTTTTCAATATACTTTTCATCTGTAATAGGTTTTGTTTTGTTGCTGCCGATTTCCTGTCCCCACCATGCTATACCTCGCTTTGATTTTCCCGGCAAAGCAGGAATAAGTGAGTCAGCATTCATTTCATTTTCCACCAGTGAAGCTGCTAATCGCGACTCATATATTCCTTCTTCATTCAGTATTCTGCTATAATAAACAACCAGTCCTATTCCAACTCTGAAATATACAGTTTTACCAAGTCCCCATGAACCACCTGCACCTTCTGCTTCCTGTGGTTTACTTATTTCATAAATCAACTTTAATAAATTTCCATACTGGTTATCTGTTACTTCATCATAATGCAGCTTGCCTGTCAATCCAACAGTATTTGAATCACGTACTGCTATGAATTTGTACGTGTCTTTCCAATATTTTCTATTTAAAGTTTCTGTTATGCCCTCTAATTCCTTATTTAAAGATATTTTATTAAATTCTCCTGTAAAAAAATCTACAGTCACATATGGGTCTGTATCATTTTTTGCATCTAGACTATTCTGTATGGATTCTCGAACCAACAAATCTAAAATAGGCATATTATTATTTTGTATCAATTTTAGTAATGAACTCCCCGACTGGGTCATTCTACCAGGTTCAGCAATTTCAATTTTCATTTGTTCCCTCCAAGTCACCTTCGTCGTCAAATGGATTATTTTGCATATGTATAGATACAGTCGCTGTATAATCTGTTCCGCGTTTTCCACCCGGAATATTCATACAAATACCTACAATATCCTCAACCGAATTTAGATCTTCTCTCGTATCAGAGCCTTTTACCGCTTTTGAATCTTTATCTATTACATAAACAATCAACTGTGGAGTTGAATCTAAACCAGCTAAACTTCTAATCTCTTTTGCATATTTTGATTTAAAATCCTTAACCTTGCTCACAATCTCTTTCGGCTGTCCTTCCAAATCTATATCAGCTATAATATCTTTTGGATCCCTTAAAACACCAATATTTATTACCGTATCCGATTCATTCTTCAATTTCTTCCTTGTACGGCTTACTTTTTTTACCGGACCTACTGGTGAATTCCAAACAGAACCACTACCTTTTCCAGCCAAAATAATATTCCAATTTTCAAGTTTCCCTTCTGCAGAAATTTTTTCAATCCAAGCAATAACAGAAGCTATATCATTGAAAACTCCTAATCTCGAATTAAATTTGTACTCTTCAAGATATTTTTTCACCAAAGAGAATTCAACATTTCTCCAAATAAAAGTATTTTCCGCATGTTGATTGCATTCTTTTCGTTCTTCCGGTTGTCCTAATGAAGCAATAAACTTTTCAGTCTCAACAATGTTATGTT
>ERZ779671.955-NODE-955-length-13448-cov-2.248712_pt1 | contig 13448 bp, 10 predicted proteins | sample MGYA00511074_ERZ779671 | MGnify/ENA primary metagenome ERZ779671 (study PRJEB29588, sample SAMEA2158454) | human gut metagenome | biome: human gut; feature: human-associated habitat; material: faeces | place: Denmark | collected 2008/2010 ... | reverse complement strand
AAAGGATAGCCTTTACTCCTGCGGTTGAACTTTCATATCTGTCGGAATATGAACAACAAATATTACTTGAACAAATAGAATTTACCGACGCAACACCGTCATTATCGCAGGCACAGCGATTAAGAAAATTCAGTAAAGACGGCAACTTTTTCGTCGATACAGTTTTCGCCGTTCTCAATGAAGAAAAGCCAAATCAAAAAGAGCAAGTGCGAATATCCGCAGATTTATGCGAATGGACAGGCTGACCGCACCGCTGCTCCGTGAACTCATCGACCATATTGATGTTTTCGAAACGGAAGGCAAAGGTAAAAACCGAACGCAGAGAATCGTTATCTATTATCGCTTTGTAGGATATGTGGAAATACCCGAAGTATCCCACAGACCGAATATCGTCGCAGATACACGAAAAGGTGTCGCGGTTGAGTATTTAACAGAACCGAAAACGGCATAACAAAAGGAGCAGGCGAAAACCTGCTCCCTGCATCAAAGCGTATCAGAATAGAAAAATCGAGTATTCATAAAGTCAAATCCCTTATGAATACTCGATATGGTGCGGGTGACAGGACTTGAACCTGCACATCGGTTGACACTAGAACCTAAATCTAGCGCGTCTGCCAATTCCGCCACACCCGCATTTTTAATTTCTGCAAGACCTACCGTTAGATAATACTATAAATATCAGCAAAAGTCAAGTATAAGCAAGCAGTATATTATTATTGCTTGCAGAACACGATTCCGTCTTTTTTGCTGATTGACTTGATTTTTGCCAAAGATTCAACTCTTATGCCCATATCACGAACGAGGTTGCCGCCGCCCTGATAGGCTTTTTCGATAACAATTCCCGCACCTGCTGTTTTTGCGCCTGCTTTTTCAATAAGCATAAGAAGTGCCGTTAAGGCGCTGCCCTTTGCAAGAAAATCGTCAATGATAAGCACATTGTCTTCTTTGCTCAAAAATTCCTTAGAAACAACTATGTCATAGTCCCTTTTATGAGTGTATGAGTGGACGGTTGCGTTGTATGTATCGGAATAAATATTGATTGTCTTTGTCTTTTTTGCAAAAACAACCGGAACACCAAAATACTGAGCCGCAAGACAAGCAATGCCGATTCCAGACGCTTCGATTGTCAGAATTTTTGTTATGTTTTCATCCTTGAAAAGTCTGTAAAATTCCTTGCCAAGCTCACACACAAAATTGACATCAATCTGATGATTGAGAAAGCTGTCAACCTTTAACACATTGTCAGCACCAATATGTCCGTCTTTAAGAATTCTGTCTTCTAAAAGTTTCATATCAATCTCTTTTCTGAAAAATAAAATAGTAACAAACAATACGATAAATTATACTACAAAGATTTGCACATTTCAATTGATTTTTGTGATATTCCATGCCTTATTTTTCTTATTTTCGGAAAAAATTAAATTCAGACACAAAAAAGGCAGTCGTGATAAAGCGACTGCCCCTGCGGTTATACTTCAATATTTTTAATTGAATCAAATTCGTCCATGATTTCTTTTGACGGCTTTTTTGAAAGAAGGGAAACAATAACATTCACAATAAGCGCAAGTCCGAAGCCTACAACAAGTGAATAAAGATTTGTTGCCGCATAAAGCGTCTGACCGTTTACAAGCGGAATATAGTCCCATATGATAACTGTCAGAGCACCTGTTGCCATACCGCTGATTGCACCCGAAAGTGTTGAGCGTTTCCAGAAAAGTGCCAGCAGAACAACAGGTCCGAATGCTGAACCGAATCCTGCCCATGCATCCGAAACAAGTCCCATAATGCTTGATTTAGGATTAAGTGCAATGAAGAATGCGATTACAGCAACAACTGCAACTGCAATTTTGCCGACCAAAAGCGAACTCTTTTCGCTTGCATTCTTTTTAACAGCACCTTTGTAAAGATCCTCCGAAACAGCCGATGCAGTGACGAGAAGCTGACTGTCTGCTGTTGACATAATTGCGGCAAGGATTCCGCAAAGGAAAATACCGCCGATAAAGATAAGCACGCCGTTGCCTGAGAAAAGTTGCTGGATTGTTCTGATGAATACAGATTCGCTTGTTGCATCGTCAAGCTGTGCTGTAAGGTAGCCTCTTGCGATAAGACCGATAAGGCATGACGCAGTAAGTGAAATAATTACCCAAACAACAGCAATTTTTCTTGACTTCTTGATTTCTTCATTGCTCTTTACAGCCATGAATCTGACGAGAATATGCGGCATACCGAAGTAGCCGAGTCCCCAAGCAAGGTTTGAAATAATCGAAACAGCCGAAACAGGCGTTCCGTCACCGTTTACAAAGAAGTTAAGGAACTGAGCAGGCTGTTCAACACCTTTTGCGGCAAGTGCAGAACTGAAGCCTGTGTCAAATGTGAGAATTGCATATGCAAGCACCGGAACGGAAAGGATTGCAACAATCATCATAAGTCCCTGAATGAGGTCGGTTGTACAAACTGCCTTGAAACCGCCCATGAATGTATATACAAGAATTACTACTGCGGCAACGATAAGACCGATAACATAAACCTGATTGTAGTTTTCGTCACCGCTTGCGCTGTCCGAGAAGAGCGTTGCAAAAAGCTTTGCACCCGAGCTGAATGCCGACGCTGTGTAAACCGTGAAGAAAACTGCGATGATTGACGCCGAAACAATCTTGATTATGTTTTTATGGTCACGGTAGCGATTTTTGAAAAAGCTCGGAATAGTGAGCGAGTTGCCTGCCACAATTGTGTATTTACGAAGTCTTGCCGAAACAATGTACCAGTTGAGAATTGTGCCGATAAGAAGTCCTACGGCAATCCATGCCTCGCCTGTAACGGCAAGGTATACAGCGCCCGGAAGTCCCATCAAAAGCCAACCGCTCATATCAGATGCCTGTGCGCTTAATGCTGTCCAACTGCCGAGGTTTCTGCCACCGAGAAAGTAGTCCTCATTGTTCTTGTTGCCCTTTGAACAAACAAAGCCTATTACGATCATAATAATCATATAAGCTATAAACGCACAAAGAACTATTATGTTGTTTGTTGTCATTATGCCCCTCCTGTAATTAAATTTATAAATCAAATACCTTTTAATTCTACCAAAAATGAATAAATAAATCAAGTGAATTGCAGTATTTAGGGCTTTTATGCAGATAATTTGTGCATTTGCAAAAATTCAGGAGTAACATTTTGCACATAATTACGAATAAAATAACTTTTATATGCATTTAAAGGGGGATTTTGTGTTGATTTGAAGAATCAAAAGTATTATAATTACATTGATTGCAAATTGACTGTAAAAGGTATGTGGAGAGATAGAAATGAATATGGTAAAAAGAACTTGGGCTGAAATTTCACTTAATGCAATTGAGCATAACTATAATGTAATAAGAAATAAGGTTGCAGACGATACAAAGGTCTGTTGTGTTATAAAGGCTGACGGCTACGGCCACGGTGCAGTTGAGCTTTCACAGATTTATGAAAAACTCGGAGCGGATTTTTTTGCTGTTTCAAATATTGACGAGGGTATAGAAATCAGAAAGAGCGGTTCAAAACTTCCTATTGTGATTCTTGGCTACACTCCCGTTTCAGAGGCTGAAAATCTTGCTGAATATGATATTTCTCAGGCTGTTTTTTCACTTGAGTATGCAAAGGAGCTTTCCGAAAAATGTGTTGAAGAGGATTGTATCTGCAAAATGCACATCAAGGTTGACTCGGGAATGTCAAGAATCGGCTTTATGTGTCAGGAATTCCCACGGGATGAATATTCTATTGAAGAAATTTGCGAGGCTTGTTGCCTTCCGAATCTTGAGGTTGAGGGGCTTTTTACTCATTTTTGTGTGTCTGATGAAGATGCCGAGGGCAGAGAGTTCACAAACAAGCAGTATGAAAACTTTATTCATGTGCGTGACAGCCTTAAAAAGCGAGGCGTTGATATCAGCGTTGTTCATTGCTCAAACAGCGGCGCAATTGAAGATTACCCCGAAACCTGTTGCGATATGGTAAGAGCAGGTATTATCCTCTACGGACTTGCTCCGTCATCAAAGCTTGCCGACAGACTTGACCTTGTTCCTGCAATGACTCTTAAAACAGTTGTCGCTTTTGTAAAAGAGGTTCAAAAGGGTGCAACAATTTCCTACGGCAGAACTTTTACAGCCGACAGAAAGATGAAAATTGCAACCGTTCCAATCGGATACGCTGACGGATTCATCAGACAGAATGCAAAAGACGGCTATATGATGGTAAACGGAAAGAAAGCGAAAATTGTGGGCAGAATATGTATGGATCAGACAATGCTTGATGTTACCGATATTGAAGATGTCAAGACAGGTGACGAGGTTGTCGTATTCGGTACAGGCGAAAACGGTGAGCCTACTGCAGATTCACTTGCCGAAAATACAGGAACTATAAACTACGAAACCGTCTGCCTTGTCGGAAAGCGTGTTCCGAGAATTTACATTAAAGACGGAAAAATTGAGAATGTGATGTATAAATTATGAGATTACTTGCTGTTGACGGAAACAGTATTGTAAACCGTGCGTTTTACGGAATAAGACCGCTTACTACAAAGGACGGTCAGTTTACAAACGCAATTTACGGATTTCTTACAATGCTGTACAAAATCAAAAATGAAGAAAATCCCGACGCCGTGGCGATTGCCTTTGACCTGAAAACACCAACCTTCAGGCACAAGGCCTATGCAGGCTACAAGGCAACACGAAAAGGTATGCCTGAGGAGCTTGCGTCACAAATGGAACCGCTGAAAAAGCTTCTTACCCTTTTAGGCTACAGGCTTGTTACCTGTGAGGGCTTTGAGGCTGACGATATTCTCGGTACGCTCGCCAAGGCTTGCGAAGAAAACGGAAACGAGTGCGTTATTGCAACAGGTGATCGTGACAGCCTTCAGCTTGTGTCGGACAAAACAAGCGTTCATCTTTGCTCAAACAAACAGGATATACTTTATACCCCCGAAAAGATTCTTGAAACTTACGGTGTAACTCCAAAGGAGCTTATAGAAATCAAGGCGATTCAGGGCGATACTTCGGATAATATTCCCGGAGTTGCGGGAATAGGTCCAAAGGGTGCAGGCGACCTCATTCAGAGATATCACACGGTTGAGTATATCTATGACCATCTTGATGAACTTGAAATCAAGGACGGTGTGCGTAAAAAGCTGACTGCGTCAAAGGAAAATGCAATTCTCAGCCGTATGCTCGGTGAAATAAACTGCAACGCTCCTGTTGACACAAATGTCGAAAATTATGTTGTAGATATGAAGGATGCCGATGAATGTGCCGGATTTATGGCAAAACTTGAACTGTTTTCTTTAATAGAAAAATACGGCATCAAGGCTGACAAAAACGCAAAGCCCGAAAAGGTTGAGAAAAATTCGCTTGAGGTTGTGTCTGATTTTGATGAAAATGAACTTTTAAAAAATGTTAAGTCAGAGAAAAAGCTCTATCTCAACTTTGAAACAGAGAATAAAGAATTAAAATCCTTTGCCGTACTTTTTGACGGCAAGGTGTATATAAGCACGGACGAAGAACTTTTTGTTAAGTTTATTGCCGACAGTGAACTTGAAAAGTACACAAGAAACATCAAAACGCTCTACGCTTATGCCGATGAGAAAAATATTGATGTTGAAAATATTGTGTTTGATATTGAGCTTGCGGCATATCTGATTGAACCGTCGTCAAAGGATTATTCGGACAAAAATCTTTGTGCCTCTTACGAAATCGCTCTGCCTGTCTGCGCTGATGAGCAGAATGAAAAATACGAGGCATTTGCCTGTTACGCAGAATTGTGCGAAAAACTCGGAGATAAAATCAAGGCTCACGGTCAGGAAAAGTTGTTAAGTGAAATTGAAATTCCGCTTGCAAAGGTGCTTGCAAGAATGGAAAATATCGGTGTCTGTGTTGACCGACAGGGCATTGAAAGCTACGGCGAAATGCTTTCTGCACAGATTAAGGAGCTTGAAACCGCAATTTACGAAAGTGCGGGCTGTGAGTTTAACATCAATTCTCCCAAACAGCTTGGCATAGTTTTATTTGAAAACCTCGGACTTCCTTGCAAAAAGAAAACGAAGAGCGGTTACAGCACAAATGCAGAGGTGCTTGAAAGCCTGAGGTATGAACATCCCGTTGTTGAAATGGTGCTGAGATACAGAACGCTCTCAAAGCTGAATTCAACCTACTGCGAGGGACTTTTAAAGGTCATTGCAGATGACGGCAGAATCCATTCAAATTTCAATCAGACCGAAACAAGAACAGGCAGAATCAGCTCAACAGAGCCGAATCTCCAGAATATCCCCGTAAGAACCGAGCTTGGCAGAGAGATGAGAAAGTTTTTCTGTGCAAGAGATGGCTGGGCGCTTGTTGACGCCGACTATTCGCAGATTGAACTCCGTGTGCTTGCCCATATTTCGGGTGACAAAAATATGATTAAAGCGTTCAAGGATGACGAAGATATCCACGCAATCACAGCGTCACAGGTGTTCAATATGCCGCTTGATATGGTAACTCCGATTATGAGAAGCCGTGCAAAGGCTGTTAACTTCGGTATTGTTTACGGAATCGGCGCATTTTCACTTGCAAAGGATATCGGTGTTTCAAATAAAGAGGCAAAGCGCTACATTGAAAGCTATCTTGCCCATTACAGCGGTGTTGACAGCTATATGAAAAATGTTGTTGAAAAGGCGAACGCTGACGGCTATGTTGAAACGATGTTCGGCAGAAGAAGAAATCTTCCCGAGCTCACCTCGAGCAAGCATATGATCCGTGCATTCGGCGAGAGAGTTGCAAGAAATATGCCTATTCAAGGCACAGCCGCAGACATTATCAAAATTGCAATGATTAAGGTTGACGAGCGAATGAAAGCCGAAAATCTCCGTGCAAGGCTTGTGCTGCAGGTTCACGACGAACTTATTGTCGAAGCTCCGCAGGATGAGAGCATGAGAGTTGCACTCATCGTTCAGGAAGAAATGGAAAACGCAGTTAAAATGAGCGTTCCGCTCACAGCCGATGCGGCAATCGGAAGGACTTGGTATGATGCAAAAGGATAACAGAACGATTGCCTTTGTATGCACGGGCAACACCTGTCGCAGTCCCATGGCAGAGGCAATTTTTAATGATATGGCAGAGAAAAACGGCGTTTGCGTCAGGGCGGAAAGCTTTGGCATTGCGACCTCAACGGGACTTCCCGTGTCGGAAAATTCCGTGATTGCCTGTAAGGAAATCGGAATTGACCTTTCGGGCAAAGCTTCAACAGCCGTAGCTGATGCCGGCATTGAAAAATACGAAAAATTTTACTGTATGTCGCAAAGTCACGCAAAAATGTTGATGCAGTTTTTTCTTGTACAGCCCGAAAAAATCGCCGTGCTAGGTATAAGCGATCCCTACGGCGGCGACATTGAGGTGTACAGACATTGCCGTGATGAAATTGTTAATTCTGTAAAGGAAATATTAAAAGCGTATGAAAATTGACAGAATGACCGAAAATCAGCTTGAGGCGGTTGCACAGCTTGAACAGCGGTGTTTTTCCCATCCGTGGTCGTTTAACAGTCTTGAAGAAGAACTGAACAACGAAACCTCGCTGTTTTTTACCGCAACGGAAGATAATGCCGTTGTCGGATATATAGGAATGAGTGTTGTTGTTGACGAGGGTTACATTTTCAATGTTGCCGTTGACGGTACACACAGAAATCGGGGAATAGGTTCGGCGCTTGTTGAAACGCTTGTGACCTATGCCAAGAAAAATAACCTTTGCTTTCTCACTCTTGAGGTTCGTGAAAGTAACGGGAATGCCCGTTCTCTCTATGAAAAATTCGGATTCATCAAGGTGGGAGAGAGGAAAAATTACTACTCATCTCCAACCGAAAACGCTGTTTTAATGACACGCTGTTTTTGACATATATATGTAATAAAACATTATATTAACGATATTACGGAACTTCATCATAAATGTTTCGTAGTGAAAGGAAAATTATGAAGATACTCGCAATAGAATCGTCCTGTGACGAAACTGCGGCAGCGGTTGTTGAGGACGGCAGAAACATAATCTCCTCGGTGGTTGCATCTCAGGTTGAGGAACACAAGCTTTACGGCGGTGTTGTTCCCGAAATCGCATCACGCCGTCACGCAGAGGCAATTGTTCCTGTTGTAAGACAGGCTCTTGAAGATGCAGACTGCAGGCTTTCCGACATTGACGCAATAGGCGTTACATATGCCCCCGGACTTATCGGAGCGTTGCTTGTGGGAGTGAATTTTGCAAAAGGACTTTCACTTGCAACAGGAATTCCGCTTGTTCCTGTTCACCATCTTCGTTCACACATTGCATCAAATTATATTTCAAATAAAGAATTAAAGCCGCCGTTTCTCTGTCTTGTTGTGTCAGGCGGTCACAGTCATATTGTTATGGTTGAGGACTACACAAAGATGAAAATTATCGGCAAAACCCGTGATGATGCCGCAGGCGAGGCTTTTGACAAAGCCGCAAGGACGATGGGAATGCCGTATCCGGGCGGAATTGAAATGGACAGAGTTGCGGAAAACGGCAATCCGTTTGCATTCAAGCTTCCTCGTCCCGCAGTTCACGATGCGCCGTATGATTTCAGCTTTTCGGGACTTAAAACAGCCGTAATCAACCTCATCCACAATTCGGCACAAAAGGGTGTTGAGCTTAACAAAGCCGATGTCTGTGCATCATTCCGCTATGCAGTTGTCGATTGCCTTGTTACAAACTTTATCAAGGCGGCTGAAGACCTGGGACAGAAAAAGCTGGTAATCGCAGGCGGTGTTTCGGCAAATTCACTTCTCAGAAGAACCATTGCAGAAGAGTGTAAAAAGCGTGATTGGGAAATGTATATGCCCGAAAAATCTCTTTGCGGTGATAATGCCGCCATGGTCGGTTCACAGGGATATTACGAGTTTCTCAGCGGAAATATTGCAGGAACAGACCTCAATGCTTTTGCTACAATGAGTATTGAAAAAGGTTGATTTATTCGCAAATAATCACTAAAACACTTGCTATTTTATCAATAATATACTAAAATAGTGTTAATAAACCGAAAGGACGATTTAAAATGAGCAATCCTATTGTTACTTTTGAAATGGAAAACGGAAAAACAATCAAAGCGGAGCTTTATCCCGAAATTGCTCCGAATACTGTAAATAATTTTCTCAGCCTTGTAAACAAGGGTTACTATGACGGCCTCACATTTCACCGTGTAATCTACGGTTTCATGATTCAGGGCGGTTGCCCCGAAGGCACGGGTATGGGCGGTCCCGGATATTCAATCAAGGGCGAATTTGCCGTGAACGGCTTTGAAAACAATCTCAAGCATACAGAGGGTGTTCTCTCAATGGCTCGTTCAATGATGCCCGACTCAGCAGGCTCGCAGTTCTTCATTATGCACAGGAACGCTCCGCACCTTGACGGTCAGTATGCCGCATTCGGCAAGGTAATTGAGGGTATGGATGTTGTCAATGAAATCGCAGAGTGTGACACAGACTATTCCGACAAGCCTCTTGATCCTCAGATTATGGCAAAGGTTACAGCCGAAACCTTCGGTGGTGACTATCCCGAGCCTGAAAAATGCTGATTGTTAAGAAAGGAATTTTAAAATGAATGTTTTGCTTGCAGGCGGCGCCGGATATATCGGCTCGCACACTTGTGTTGAACTCATCAACGCAGGTCACGATGTTGTAATTGCAGATAATTTTTCAAACAGCTGTCCCGTTGCGGTTGAAAGAGTTGAAGAGCTGACAGGCAGAAAAATTCCGCTCTATGAGGCCGATGTATGTGACAGAGATGCCGTTGAAAAGATTTTTTCGGAGAATAAGATTGATGCGGTAATTCACTTTGCAGGTCTTAAAGCAGTAGGTGAAAGCTGTGAGAAACCTGTTGAATATTACCGTAACAACATTGATTCAACGCTCACATTGCTTGAGGTGATGAAAAAACACGGTGTAAATAACTTTATTTTCAGCTCAAGTGCCACGGTTTACGGTACTCCGGAAACTGTTCCGCTTGTTGAAACAATGCCAAAGGGTTCTCCTACAAATCCGTACGGCTGGACAAAGTTTATGATGGAACAAATTCTTACAGACACCGCAAACGCAAATCCCGATATGTCTGTTGTTCTTCTTCGTTACTTTAACCCGATCGGCGCTCACGAAAGCGGCAGAATCGGTGAAGATCCTAACGGAATCCCGAATAACCTTATGCCGTACATAACACAGGTTGCCGCCGGCAGACTCAAGTGTCTTGGTGTTTTCGGCAACGATTACCCTACGCATGACGGCACGGGTGTGCGTGACTATATCCATGTTGTTGATCTTGCAAAAGGTCATGTAAAGGCTATTGAATATTCCGCAGAGCACAAGGGAACCGAGATTTTTAATCTCGGAACAGGTGTGGGCTACAGCGTTCTTGATATTGTAAAGGCTTTTGAAAAGGCAAATTCGATTGAAATTCCTTATGTTATAAAGCCACGCCGAGCAGGAGATATTGCAGAATGCTTTGCCGACGCAACAAAAGCCAAGAAAATACTTGGATGGATTGCCGAGAAAAGTCTTGAGGATATGTGCCGTGACAGTTGGAACTGGCAATCTCACAATGTGAATGGTTACAAATAACAAATAAATGATATTTTATTTGTGCATTCCTACAAAAAAACAATATTTTGTCAAATAATCAGTCAGCAAGAGTTTTTAGCATTGACTTTTGGTGGTTGATTGTTGTATAATTAAACTGCTTATAGAAGCATTATCACATAAGGAGGAAAAGAAAATGTTCAAAAAAGCACTTAGCCTTTTACTGTCTATGATGCTTGTTGTGACATCACTCGTTGCAACTGTAGTGAGCGTTTCTGCTGCCGGCGATTCATATTTCGTATCCGGTTCTGAAGAACTCACAGGTTACAAGTGGGCTGAGACTGAAGCAACTTGCGGAGATAATGTAATGACAGAAAACGGCGATGGTAACTACGAAAAAGTATTTACCAACGTAGCAGTCGGCAACGGCTACCAGTTCAAGATCGTTAAAAACGATTCAGAGTGGATTGGTGTAGGCGATACCGGCAATGACAACTTCACATTCAATGTAACAAAGGAATGTGATGTAACAGTAACTTACAACCCTACAACAAATGAAATCACTGCAACAGGTGAAGGTGTTGTAATTCCGAAAGAACTTGTTGTTGACCACATTACAGTCGTTGGTAACGGTGAAGATGCATGGCTCAACGGTAAGGACTGGAAGGTAGATGCTGAAGCTAACTACATGACAGAAACATCTGAGGGTTCAAAGGTTTACCAGATTAAGTTTGAGAGCCTTGACGCTTATGAGAACTATCAGTTCAAGTTTGCTGCCAACGGTTCATGGGCAGATAACTGGGGCCTTCCTGAGCAGGGCACAGCTCCTCTCAATGAGTGGTTTGACCTTACATACAACGGTCAGAACATGATCATTGATACAGATGCAGCTGGTTACGAAGACGGTTATGACATCGTTCTTACACTTGACCTTTCAAACTTTAACTATGCTACAAAGCAGGGTGCAAAGGGTAAGGTTGACATCGTTACTGATGCAGAGCCTACAACAGTAGCAGAGCCTACAACAGTAGAGCCTACAACTGCAGCTTCTGCAAAGGGTCTCACAGTTACAGCTACTTCAAACCTCTTCCCTGAGAAGAAGGTTACTCTCAGCGCAGATAAGAAGACTGTAAAGGTTACATATATGTTCCAGTCTAAGGATAAGGACATGTTGGACTTCCAGTGGGATATGAACTACGATGCAAATGTACTCAAGCCAACAGCTAACACAACCAGAGCTAAATCATTTGAATATCCAAAGATTGGTAGTTATGTTTGGAATGCTCTTCCGGGTGTAATTAAAGCTAACGGTAATACACTCAGCCTTTATGACACAACATCAAAGGAAATCGTATTTGCTTCTGCTGAGTTTGAAGTAATTGATCCTGAGGCTACAGCAACTACTGTTAATCTTGATGTACAGGTACTTCGTCTTTCAAAGGTTGATCCTGCAACAGACATGGAAATCGGCGATGAAGAAGTTTCAGTTGCTGACAAGTCAATCGTTGACCAGGAAGTATTTGATAAGTATGTTGTAGCTAATAATACTGTAACAGATCCCGACGCTTCAGAAGAGCCTACAACAGAAGAGCCTACAACAGCTCCTGCTGCCGATACTACATATGTAGTTGCCGGTACAGAAAATCTTACAGGCTACGAATGGGTTGGTACACCTGATGCAGCTCCTGAAAATGTTATGACAGCTGACGGCAGCGTATTCACAAAGACATTCTCTGCTGTTCCTGCAGGTAAAAGCTATCAGCTCAAGGTTGTTGCAAACACAGGCGACGAGCAGAAGTGGATCGGTCTTGACGGTACAGATAACAATGTAACTTTCGATGTAGAAACAGCTTGTGATGTTACTGTAACATTCGATCCTGCTACAAACAAGATTACTGTAACAGGTGACGGCGTTAAAATGGTAACAGACCTTGAAGTTAACAGCATTACAGTTGTTGGTAACGGTGAAGACAACTGGCTCAACGGTGTAGCATGGGGTGTTGACGCTGAAGTTAACCACATGACTCAGGTTTCTGACAAGGTATATCAGATTAAGTATGAAAACATTGAATCTGCAGACGATGCTTATCAGTTCAAGTTTGCTGTAAACGATGATTGGGCAGCTAACTGGGGTCTTCCCGAGCAGAGCGCAACTCCTATAGGCGAAGAATTTGACCTTACATTCAATGGTGAGAATATGCTTCTTAACACAGTTTCTGCAGGTTTTGAAGAAGATTCACTCGTTGATGTAACAATCACACTCGACATTACAAACTTTGATTATGCAACACGTTCAGGCGCTAAGGCTACTGTTAAGGTTGAGCCTTCAACTCCTGCAGTTGATAATTTAACAATCAACGCTACATCTAATATTTGCCAGGCTATCGGTTCAGGCACATTTAATGTAGGCGACAAGGTATCAGTTTACTATCTCCTTGACACTAAGGACGCACAGCTTGAAGAAGTACAGTGGGCTCTTACATATGATAAGAACCTCCTTACACTTGATTCACTTACAATGCCTGAAATCGCTGACGGCATGGTAAATATGAATGATGTTTCAGGCAATGCTTCAAACCTTGCACTTTATGATTTTGCAGGCGGCAAGAAGCTTGTTGAGGCTGTGTTCACAGTTAACGGTACAGGTACAACAAATGTTGACCTCAATGTAGTTGATCTTACACTTGGTAAGCTCAATCCTGCAACAGGCACAGTTGATGCTGATTCAGAATATGAAGCAGTAGTTAACGGCGACATGGCTAATGATCTCTTTGATCACATTAACTCAGACGCTAAGGTTGAGGCATATGTTGAGCCTACAACAACAGAGCCTACAACAACAGAGCCTACAACAACAGAGCCTACAACAACAGA
>ERZ779671.953-NODE-953-length-13460-cov-2.896755_pt1 | contig 13460 bp, 10 predicted proteins | sample MGYA00511074_ERZ779671 | MGnify/ENA primary metagenome ERZ779671 (study PRJEB29588, sample SAMEA2158454) | human gut metagenome | biome: human gut; feature: human-associated habitat; material: faeces | place: Denmark | collected 2008/2010 ... | reverse complement strand
AAATGGTTCCAATGTTCAGTTGTATGAATCAAATGGAACCAAGGCACAAAGGTGGGTGATAGAAAAAGAACTAACAATAGATAATATCGCACAGGACCATAGAAATGATATAGATGATGGTACATATGTTATCAAGTCCGCAATTAACCATAAATTCCGATTAGATGTAAGTGGAGGCTCATCAGAAAATGAGGCTAATGTACAGATATATTCAGAGAATGGCTCGAAAGCCCAGAGTTGGATAATCAGTCATGATGAAAAGGGATATGTGATTATTGCGAACGAAGGAAGCGGAAAAGTCCTTGATGTAAGTGGTGGAGGTACCGCGAATGGAACCAATATACATCAATACAGTTTTAACCAGACCTCTGCTCAAAAATGGATTGCCGTGAAACAATCAGATGGAAGTTTCGAACTCATATCAGCGTTAGACCAGAATATGTGCATAGATTTAAGTGGTGCACAGACAGAAAATGGTTCCAATGTTCAGTTGTATGAATCAAATGGAACCAAGGCACAAAGGTGGTATATATCTGATTGATTTTTAAGAATTTTGGAACTTATAGATCAAAAGACTTTGAAATATAAAAAATAAGGATTAATGATATAGTGAAATCGTTTATAGCTGTTATACTGGAAAAAATATGAGAGGGTTATGGTTATATGGAAACTAAAAAGGAAAGAGACTATGCATGTGATTTGATAAGAATACTGGCTACATATATTGTTGTGGCAACTCATGTAAAGTTAGGATTTTGGGAAGATGATCATATAATCAGTACAAGATTATTCTTTGCATGTTTATTTGGTGATGGCGTTTCTATATTTTTTATTCTTTCAGGTTTTTTTATGTTTAATGGCACTACTTTTGGGAATAGGTTTAAAAAATGCGTTTTATCTATTGTGTTGCCAGCGTTTTTAGTAGCTATTGTGACACAAATTATTTATCCATGGATTTCTTCTAGTTCATTATGGGGAGGGATAACATTTTACATTCCTTGGAATGAAATAAACGTTTCAATATTACAACAAAACGCAGGGAATCTTCAGGGGTGCTTTCATTTTTGGTATATTTTTGCCTATATAAAATGGATATTATTTTATCCTTTGTTGAAATGGATTTGTCAGGAAGGAAAAGAACAGAACTTATGTAGGCGGTTGCTTATTATTTTACAGCTTATTTCAGTTCTCGTTAGCAATGCAAAACTATTGTATAATATTTCACTAAACACTTATTCTTTTTTTGATACATCCATTCTTTTGGGAATAATAGGTTTTGAGATAAGCTGCAAAAGAAATTCAATAAAAGGTAATTTGGTTATTCGTTTTGTGAGTTTGCTTACATTTATAGCCATTAATTTTGCTCGGTTAGTAGCACAGGAAAATTTATATTTTATTGATACAAATAATAGCACTTATTTAAATTGGGATAGCATATTCGGAATTCTATGTGCAACGGCAGCGTTTTGTTTTCTTTATTCATGGAATTTTGATAATATCAGTATAAGAACGAAGAAAATGATAAAATTCATAAGTGATAGAACATTTATCATTTATCTGTTCCATGTAATTGTCTATTTCAAGTGCAGTTCAATGGGACTTCAGGGTAAATTTATTCAACTGTGTTCTCAGAGATTAAACATTATTGGCGATACAATTTATAGTGTGTTGTATCCGTTATTTATTTTTGTAATCACTTTTGTAATTTCAATGTTAGTAAGTTTATTTATTAAAATGATAAAGAGTAAATTTAGATTAATTAGGATTTAAATACGAATTCAAGAAAAGTGTGAAAGGATAACGACAATAGTGATGGCACAGGAAGATATATTTGACAAGATTATGCATTTGCCGGGATTAAGGAAGACTGAAAGATTCTATAAAAAGAACAAAGAGGTGCTTTTATATTTGTTCTTTGGAGGGCTTGCATTTTTGGTGAGCATCGGCACATATGTATTGTTTAATGTATCCTGGGGGATGAATGAGTTAATAGCCAATATTTTTTCCTGGATTATTACAGTACTGTTTGCTTTTTTTACGAATAGAATATGGGTATTCCAATCAAGAACGAATGGCACAGGAGAATTTGTGAAGCAACTGTTTTTATTTTATGCAGGTAGAGTAATAACATTGATGGTAGAAGAGGTAATATTGTTAGTATTTATCACCTGGCTTGGCTTCTCTAGCGTATTTGTGAAAGTAATAGCCCAAGTAGTAGTAATTGTGTTGAATTATGTGATTAGTAAAATACTGATATTTAAACCGAAAAAGTTTAGTTGATTTCTTTCGAAGAATGCACATTATTCAATAAGGAACAATAATATAATAACTCCCCGTTCGTATATTTATGCCATAATAGTAATCACCAATGATTATAAATATTATAATACAAAAGGAGATGCTATTATGGCTACACTTGACCACTGGATAACTAATTATCTGAATGACTGTCGTTATCGAAAACACTTGGATGTTAAAACCCTACGGGCATATCGTTCTGACTTGAATGAGTTCACTACGTATATAGTGGATCAGGATGTCGATTTTCTGGATAAACATTCTATTTCCGCTTATGTGAACGATTTGCACAAAAACAAATCTCCTCGTACCGTCAAACGTAAAATTGCCAGTCTGCATGCTTTCTATCGTTATCTTGTCTATGAAGAACTGGTGGAATCGGATCCGTTCTACCGGTTGGATCTGACTTTCCGGCTTCCGTCACAGCTTCCCCGTTATATTCCGACTCATATGTTGAGAGATTTCTATGTTACACTATATGGAAATAACTCTGAGCGTCAGTCTGCTTTTAAGAAAAAATGCGCTTTGCGTGATATAGCGGTGATGGAGCTGTTGATTGCTTCGGGACTACGAATATCGGAACTCTATGAGCTTACTACCGTAAACGTCAAATCCTGCGCCTACCCTTAAATTTAACGCCGCTTTTATGAGCGGCGTGGTTTCCGGCATTCCCCGGGAAGCTCCTCTGCCCAGGGCATCAGCTGATCTAATTTTGCCGGATCTATATTTCCTTTTTTGTCACAATACTTCGGCAGCTCCGTGAGGATATGCCTGAAGTAGTAGTATGGGCGCAGATTGTTCAGCTTTGCTGTTTCTGAAATACTGTAAACAAGAGCGCTGGCTCCGGCACCTTTTGCTGTGTTATGGAACATCCAGTTCTTCTTGCCGATACAGAAAGTCCGGATAGCCCGCTCGGAAGCGGAGTTATCGATTGGGATATCCCCATCGGTCAGAAATACCTTTAAATAGTTTTCCTGATGGATGACGAAATTTAGTCCCTGTCCGGTCCTGGATTTCGGAGGCACCGCACATTCTGCAGCCTGTTGTTTTACCCACGCAAAGAAATCCTCAACCAGCGGCTTTATCCTTGTCTGCCGCTGTGTAAGGCGATCCGTTGCCGGAAGTTCTTTCAGTTCGGTATCGATCCGGTAGAATTCTGCGATCTTTTGTAATGCCTGGTATGCCACGGAATTTTTTACTGACAGGGGATTCTTTTTATCCGCTGCCTTTACGGCATCTGCAAAGGCTCTTCTTGCATGTGCCCAACAGTTTGCGTTTGTCACTCCCGGCAGTTTTTTGTCCAGCAGATGATACTGCTCCAGACTGTCCGTGACCAGAACTCCTTTGTAGTTCCGGTAAAACTCCAGCGGCTTTTCGTGATCCCTGCCTTTCTGGTATTCGTAGATCACCACAGGACGTTCCTTATAGAACTCCCCGGAACGGTGTACCCACATGTAGCATTTACTGTTCGGACGGTCACTGTCACCGATCACCTGTGTCGGTGTTTCGTCTGACTGCGTCACCGGCAGGGACAGCAGTTCCTGCTTCATACGATCCACAAACGGTGCGAAATATTTCTCAGCACACCGGATGATCCAGTTCGACATGGTCTGTCTGGAGATATTTACACCATTGCGTTGAAACTCCTGCTCGACTCTGTGCAGTGCAGAGGAGTTCACATATTTTACATTCAGAATGGATGCAAGCAGGGAAGGAGTAACGATGCTTCCACGCAGAAGGTCCTTGGGGCGCTTTCCACGTAAGAATTCGTCCTGATGATCTCCGCCAGTGCCTACATAGACTTCCACGGTATGGATTTCCACTGCCCAGGATTCCGGCTCATGGCGCAGTCTTTTGTAGGTTTCATCCTTCATTCTGCGCCAGTTGCCTGCACCATAAAACGCATCCAGTTCTTCTGTGGATACCTGATAAGGAGGAAGGATCTCTTCCGGGAAATCTTTCAGATCCGTTTCCCGCTGCCCTTTTTTCTTATGGTTACGCCGGGATGGAAGTACTTCCTCCGCAGCAGGTTCCGGAACAGACAGATCGCAGCAGCTTTCTGCCTCATCAAAGAAGGACATCTGACCATCTATGGAATCCAGCGTTTCTGTGTGTTTTCCGAAACGATAGCTGTTCGCTATGCGTACCTGTTCGATCAGCCGCTCGATGTTCTCATTCAGGGTATCCAGCTGTCCCTGCATCATAAGAACGATGGTGATCAGTTCTTCCCTGCTGCAGTTATTCAGTTCTTCCAGTGTATGTCTGTCTGCCATTGTTCCGCTCCTTAAACTGTTTTCATTATACCAGAAAACACAAAGGATTGCGAACCGGCAACCCCGCAGGTTTCGTCATTCTGCCTATGCCTGTATGGCGGTGTGATGGTCATAGAGCCAGGGAAATATAAAGTTTTCAAGGTGCTGAAATTTTATCCGGATCCTCCTGTGGATACGTCACAGACCATGAAACAGCCTTCAGAGAGGCTGTAACACCGGGAATGGATCTGACCCGATAACAGGCATAAAAAATCTATGTTTTGCACAAAGATCAGGTGGGCTTTTGCGGTGTTACTTCCCTGACTTTGGGGTTCAGGGGATTCAGCCCCATCATAAGATAACGGAACTGTTCCTCTGTAAGGTCTGCGGCTTCTTCGCTGGTTCTCGGCCAGGACAGGGAACCTGCCTCCAGCCGTTTGTAGAGCTGAAGAAAACCGTCTCCCATCCATAGAAGTCCCTTGATGCGGTCGGACCGTCTGCCACAGAACAGGAATAAAGTTCCTTTTTCAAAAGGATTCTGATGGTATCTGTCTCCGATGATCATGGACAGCCCATCGATCCCTTTGCGCAGATCCACATATCCACAGGCAATCACGACTCTGCGGATACCGGCAGCATCTTCAAGCATGAAGTACCTCCTGCAACAGCCTGCAAAGCAGGGACTCTGAAATATCGTTTGATAATTCCAGCGTCAGGCGGTCTGATCTGATCACTGCAACCGGAGTCATTGCTGCCGGGACGGTTGGCACCGGTGTTGTGTCCAGAGCAGTTTTTACCGGGATTTCTACAAAAGAGAGAGCAGACGGGTTGGTGACATCCTGGAGTCCCTCCTGTTCACAGACTTCCCGGCGGATCTTTCGGAGCCAGTAATAGTAAGATTTTTCAGAAATATCGTTTTCAGCAAGCCACTGCTTTGCCGTAGTGCCTGCCGGTCTGTCCTGGCACTGTCGAATGATGTTTATCCAGTTCGACCTGCGGACAGTGTGAGTTAATTGATCCATGCGCTTTAGCCTCCTCTAAAAAACTAATAGTTTTTTCGTGTCATTTAGAGTGTGGCATAAAAAAACTAATTAGCCAAGGCGCAGGTTTTGACGTTTACTTACTACCGATGCGGTGAATCTGGCAGAAAATGAAATCCGTATCCGCGGTAAGGGTAACAAGGAACGCATTATTCAGCTGACGGAACCTGTCACAATATCTGCATTAAATGAATATTTCAAGTCTTTTTCACAGGAGATTCAGGACACCGGCTTCTTTTTTATTAATAACTGCGGACGGCGCCTGACGGATCAGTCCGTTCGCAACATGATCAACCGGATTGCCGGAGAGGCATCGATTCCTCTTCATCTTACCCCACACATGTTCAGACATTCCTTTGCTACTTTTCTGGTGAATCAGGATGTGGACATTCGCTGCATTCAGGAGTTATTAGGGCACAGCTCTATAAAGACCACGGAAATATACACCCACGTGAACCTTGCTAAGCAAAAAGAGATTCTGGTAAATAAAAATCCCCGCAAGATGATATACTAGCATATGCATTAATAGAATAAGAAAAACCAAATGAAAAATGCAACTGTTCTTTCATAATAATATAGAGAAGTATATTAGGGATGTGAGAAGGAAGTGAGTTATGCAGGCAATGGGTAAAAGAACGGTAAGAAGAAACAAAGTAGTGTGGCAGGATGCCGTGATAGCAATATTGTTTGGAACTATTATTGTGGCAGGCATTCTCTGTGTTGCCCGGACGATATGGTCAGGGTATCACTTTTTGGACGATCATGAATTACTCCGTATGGAACAGAGTTTTTCACATGGGATGTCGCTGCATGATCTCTTAAGGGCATGGATAAAAAACGATATGAACCAGCGATTCCGCCCTCTTTATTGGATCGAAAGAGTGACAGGTAGTTACTTGATGGGAAGCAACCTGATGCTATGGAACATATGGACAGCTGTAAAGGGGATTTTAGCATTTGCTCTGTTATATCTGAGTGCCAGATATGTAAAAGCAGGCAGAACGGTAAGCCTTATTTTCCCCATGGTAATTATGTTGGGAACGCAGTTTACTCCCTGGTATCGTAGTGCCAACCAGGAGAGTACCGGATTATTACTATGCGCAGCGATACTTTGCCTGATAGCGGCACAATATGCTCATGGCAGGTATACAAGCCCGGTATATAATATCCCTATTGTTATTCTGGTTATCTTATCCGGATTTGCAAAAGAAAGCTTTACTTTGTTTATGCCGGTGTTCCCGATGTTGAAGCTTTGGCTGGAATACTGGGATGGATGCGATGAAACCTGGCTGGGAACACGTAGAAAAGGGCGACTGCTCCGGTTGGTTAAGGAGAATCTGGCGGTATATCTTTGTATTCTGGCAGCATTTCTGATTAATATTTATATGATTTTGTTTCGTGTAGGAGTTGATCGGATCAGTTATGCCGGTTTTCATCAGGATACCGGTCTGAACCAATATTTGCATGGAATCAGTGACAGCCTGTTTGTGAATATGAAATGGAACACTGTGATAGCAGGACAGCTGATTTTTATGATACTTTTATGCTATCAGTTAGTAGAAAAATACAATATATGGAGATATGTGAGTCTATGTATAATTTTGTTTTGTACCATGGGAATACAACTGGTGGCTCACGCAAAAAGTGAAATGTGGGGCAGATATTTGTTCCCGTATATTATTGCCTATGCACTGCTGTTTGTGCTGCTGGGAAATTATATTTTCAGAAAAGACAGGTTTCGAAACAGCATTTATCAGGCTGTATTGCTGGTATTGTTGATTCTGACAGTGCCGGGAGCGGTGAGAGAAGCAAGAGATTATGCGAAGGATGGTGAGTGGATCCGGGAATATTTTCAATGTATTCTGGATAACGCGGGAGAGACAGATCGGATTGTGGGTGCTTTCGGAGATGAGGAGTTAGATCTGGCAACGGAATGCTGGTTGGAAGTTCATGACAGATCTCAGGCATATTCCAATGTGAACGGTGAATGGAAAAATACAGTCCAGTTAACAGATGCTTTAACAGGTGAGTGTTCATGGGAAGATGTGAAAGTGGTGACTTGTTACAGCTATGCGCAGGTCTATGTATTGTCGCTGATGGACGGTGTAACAGAGAATGATTTTGATTTCTACACATTTGGAAATTACATGGTCATGGTAAAAAAGTGATTTACGGACAGATATATTGCGAATGACTCCGTGAATCGAAAAAGATTACGAAAGAAGTACAAAATGAGTAATAGCATAATTTATTTTATACTGCCTTGCTATAATGAAGAGGAAGCAATTGCTACAACAGCAGGTAAGCTTGGAGAGAAAATAGAGCAACTGATCAGGAAAGAGAAAATAGACAGGAAGAGTTGCATGGTCTTTGTGGATGATGGATCTACAGACGGGACATGGGAAATCATTACAAGGCTACATAAAGAAAGGCCGGATCGTATAAAGGGAATCAGCTTTTCTGCAAACAGAGGGCATCAGATAGCGGTATTGGCAGGATATCATTATGCTTGTGACAAGTGTGATGCAGCTATTTCACTGGATGCAGATTTGCAGCATGACATTGAAGCGATAGATGAATTTATCGAGAAGTTTGAGACTGGCAATCAGATTGTGTATGGAGTCAGGACTACTCGTAAGACAGATGGTTTTTTCAAGAAGTGGTCAGCAGGTTTCTTTTATCAACTTATGACGAAGCTTGGGTGCATGACGATACCTAATCATGCGGACTATAGATTGGTATCCAACACGGTGATGAGGGAGCTGCGCAAGTATAGAGAGCAAAGCATTTTTTTGCGTGGCATTTTTCCGTCTATGGGGTTTCGACATGATTATGTGCATTTTGAGGTACATGAAAGAGTGGCGGGAAAATCAAAATATAATCTATCTAAAATGCTTCGATTAGCGACGGATGGAATTACGGCATTTAGCAGTAAACCGTTAGATGTTTTCTGGGTGGAGGCGGTTGTTCTGTTTCTCTTTGCCATAGTTTTTGGTATATTGGCGGCAATCTTCCGGACTGAAACCATGATCATTGCATTTTGGGGATTTTTATTTACGGACATTATTGTGTTTAATCTGGCAATCATGGCATTGTATATAGGTAAGATTAATTTCGAGGTAAAACAGCGACCGCAGTATATTGTAAAAGAGATACTGGATACGGATGATTGAAGCCTGATATCCCTAAAACTTAAGTGCGACAAAATTGCAAAGGAAAGTCATCAGTGATTTTGGATTTGTGTCAGGAATACAGGCGCTTTCGTATAAGTACCGGGACAGTTCCGGAAAAATCCTGTCATAGGCTTTCCGCAGAGGCTTGATTGGATGCGGTTTTTCATGAACAGAATAAAGATGCCCTTCAATTTCTATGGAGGGAATAAAGCCGAACAGAAAGAGCAGGAGGAGACGATCGTTTCCTTCTGTTTTTTGTATATAATTTCGGACGGTAGTGTAGGTACTGAGATCAGCGATACCCTGCCATACGGAGTCTGTTGATTGTGAGATATTCGGTTTCGAAATATCGATAGGGTATTGATCAAGACGTACCATGTCCTGCATGAGATAGTAGTCACGATAACGCATCATGGATTTTGTGGTAATAGGAGTCTTGCCATAATTTTTATTGTAGAGAGCCGTTAACAGATGAATATCTTCGTTGCCAGAGAGGTCGTTCTCTTTTAAAATCGTAGCATAGCGGGTTACCATTAGGTTCTCATGCTGCGTGAAGCCGTGGGCATCTGCAATATAAAGAGTGAAGGTGTGCTGCAGGGGACGAGACAAAGCAGTTGTCAATTTTCCAAGCTTGGAATCATATGTTTGGATGACTTCACAAAAGGTAATAAAACATGTTTGTAGGATGTCCTCAAAGTCAATATAAGAACTTGTAGAAAAATATTGTCTGCATTGTTTGACAATAAATGACTGATAATTATTCCACAAATAGGTGAGGATAGATTTTGATTCTTCGCAAGGGGCAGAGAAGGAATTATATTTTTTAATCAGTTCTGTTTCAGAAATGTTGATATAGGGATTCGGCTTCATGCAGTAAGGTATCTCCTTGACAATATTATTGCGATATTCTTTAAAATATGATAATATGAATTCTATCAGATGCTATGGAAAATTACAATATATAATTATTATGAAAGAAATTATTAGAGATGAATTATAGATGTTACAAAATCAGAGTAGTTTACCTATGGTGCCGTTTGTGGTTACGGATGGTATTATATTGGAGAGGATACTAAGTGGACATATCATCAAGGAAAAAGAAACGAAAAAATTTATTATTTCAGGAACTGAATGTTATTTCGGATTTCTTGCTTGAAATGATTTATCGAAATAACACTACGCTGAAATAGGCTATCGGTGGGGGGACGGAATTGAAAAGTATAATTGAAAATTACCCGGATTTCCGCAAGGTTGTCCGGCAAAACGAATTGGTCTACCTCTTCGGCACCGGTATTTCGGCAGCTCTGACAGGGAAGAATTATTCCTGGAAGAAATGGATTCTGGACGGGACAGGCTATTTTTCGGATAGAAAGGCAGCGGATGATATTGCGGAGAGTCTTCAGAAGGATTCGTCTACGAAGAATCTTTTGAATGCCGTGAAAACAGTTCTAGCGGTGACAAAACAGGAAAGAAAATATGATCAGTGGATGCACAGATCTTTTGAGGTAAACAGAGTAACAAATCAGAATCTGGCAGAGACCTTAAAAAAACTTTTAATTACCCAGGATGTTTTCGCTACCACGAATTATGATCATTTATTGGAGCAGACAACGGGATTGGCTGCGTTGTCTTACGCAGATACCCAACAGGCATTCTATATGCTGGATCAGCGAAAAAGTAATGCCGTACTGCATATACACGGAGAATATGATTCCATACGGGGCATCGATAATATCATTGCGGACGAAGAACAGTATCGTACGATCCTCAATGACAAGGGTGCGCAGTTCCTTCAGCAGATACTGGGAACGAGGACACTGATATTTGTTGGCTGCGGACAGACTACGGAAGATGCCAATATTGCCCAGTTTATCCGGTTCGCCCGGGACTATCTGCACATTGACAGAGAGTATTATTATCTGTATCGGCAGGGGGAAGAACCGGAGGGATTGCCGGATTTTATTCGGGCGATCCCTTACGGAGAGAAGTATAGTGACCTCCCGGAATTCCTCGAGGATATGGCGCAATTGCGGTTATATGCGAAGATAGAGAGCAATCCGATGGTTACCAGGACAGCATACACAAAGAACACTATGGATGCTTACGGATTAGCAGAGTATCATTATTCCCAACAATATTTAAAATTTTGTGGGCGCAGAATGGAACTGGCACAGTTACAGAATTTTGTGGAGGCAGACAGGATGTTCCTATGGTGGGCTGTTACCGGGCAGGGAGGCGCCGGAAAAAGCCGACTGGCACTGGAATTTTTGAAAAGAAGCCATCGGGATTTCTTTGGCTTTTTTCTGAACTATGCTGTGGATCCGGAGGAAGTACGTCGTTTCAAACCGTTCAATGATACCGTGGCGATAGTGGATTATGTTAAAGGAAATGAGGCAGAAATAGCAGTTATTTTTGCAATATTAATAGATAAATTTTCATCCGGGCCATATAAATTACGGATTCTGCTATTGGAGAGAGAAAATACAACAGAGTTCGGATCCTGGCACCACGATCTGATAACGGCGATGGCGCCTTATTACAGGCAGGAATGCAATGATGCGGAATATAATCTGGAATTAAGCACGAAAAACCACAGATTTTTATACCTGGATGATCTGGACGGGGCTGCAGTGGAGGAACTGATCGGCGCTATCTGCGAGAAAAACGGACTGCCCGCAGACCGCTACCGGGATCGCCGACTGAAGGAAGAGTACGGCAGGAAGTTTGAACAGCTGAAGTTCCGACCTTTGTTTTTACAGATGTTTGTAGAAGCCTGGATTGCCAATGGATGCATGGCTGTAGAATATGATGATTATAAAAGCCTGTTGAAAAATGTGGTAAGCAGAGAGCAGGAACGCATTTTGCAGGTGGTCGATCACAGGATGGATGTATTCAATGCTTTGATCCGCATGATCATATGTGCAGGAGTGGCAGAAGGGATATCTGTGAGAGAACTGGCGATGCAACATCCGGCAGAGTGGGAAACGGTACGTAATTTTACGAAGACACATACGATAACAGGAACGCAGAGAAAAGATTTTTTGACAGGCTTGTTAAAGGATGCGTCACAGGATATTCTGGAGGGCACTGAAGTTCTGCATGTGTTATACCCGGATATTGTTAAAGAATATATGTTTTTGTATTACTTTGAGGAAGAGGATATTCGGGAGGTATCCGGATTGCTATGGAGAAGCTGTCCCGCTGAGTATAATGCTTTTCTGAGCCGGTGCCTGACAGATTTTCAGCGGAAGGAGTCCCTGGTTCGGGTCATCAGGGAGGCTTCTGCGGACTATACGAATGCTAATGCAATGATAGTGAGACAGGCTTTGCTGGCATTTAAGGTTATTAGCACGAAAGAGGATGGCCTGTACTTTCTGAACAGAGATCTGGAGGAATATGAATATTGGAAAAGCATGCCTGTCACCAATGAGCTTCAGGCAATTTATCTCCAGAGCATGTATTTGTGTGTCCGGCAGATGTTGGGATGGTCTCATAAAAATTTTTATGAGGCGATAGACCGGATCGCTTTTTTTCCGGTGAACAGGGATCTGTCAGCCAGAAAAGTACAATATCTTCTGGAGACAATTCACTATCTGGTGGAAAAAAACTGCATAGATTCAGCGCAGGACATTATTAAAAAGACGGAGAAGGCTTTGCGAGAAGTAGCCGAAGGCGAGGAAAAGAAAGAATTAGGGCTAAGTTTGCAGCGGGAAATTATTGTTTCGGATGTTTACTATAAAAAATGGTGGGACATCAGGAGACGACATCGGAAAATATTCCGGAAAGTTGACTGGAAAAAGGAACATCAGTCTGAGCAGTATGCCTATATTGTGTTTTCCGGAGCTCAAAAATGTTGGGAGACCATGGAACTGGGCGGCAAAACCTACATCCGTGTGGTGGACTATAAGACCGGAAGCAAAAAGTTTGACCTGCGGGAAGTGTATTACGGCCTGGACTGCCAGATGCTGCTCTACCTGTTTACCCTGGAACGCAACGGCGGGCATCTGTTCTCGCAGGGCACGGCAGCCGGGGTAGAATACCTGTGGGCGGATCCCGCACCGGAAAATATCATTCGACCGGAAACAGATGATGCAGAACCTTTGCAGGCGCAGAACTACCCGCTGGAAGGACTGCTGCTGGATGAGCCGAGCATTTACCATGCCATGGATACCAGGGGCACCGGTGCCTTTGTGCCCCTCAACTTCAGCGCCAAAACCGGGGAGCCAACGGCACAGTCGGCCAAAGCGCGGCTGGCGGACCGGGAAAAGTTCAACCGCATCCGGGACCACCTGGATGGAATGCTGACCGATATGGCCAAGAACCTGTACAGCGGTGAAATCGACGCGGCCCCGCTGGTGCCCAATGCAGGCAAAAGCCCCTGCCTTTGGTGTGAGTACCGCACCGTCTGCCGTCATGCGGACGGCGAAGGGGAGCGCACACCGCTTAAACCGGACGACCCGTTTGGCGCAGAGTAAACCGGCGGGACAGCTGGAAAGTCAAGAATTCAGCCTCTTTCGACCAAACACAGCTGAATTCTGTGTTAAAAAGCATTGGAATTCGTCTTGTGTTTGTAAAATTGTCGTTATTTTCTTTGCTTTCAGATATACCTTAAAATGCAAAAACGCCGGATAAGGAGACAACAATGGCGGAAGCGAAAATTCAATTTACCCCGGCGCAGGCCGCGGCCATTCCGGCCC
>ERZ779671.947-NODE-947-length-13494-cov-2.530099_pt1 | contig 13494 bp, 5 predicted proteins | sample MGYA00511074_ERZ779671 | MGnify/ENA primary metagenome ERZ779671 (study PRJEB29588, sample SAMEA2158454) | human gut metagenome | biome: human gut; feature: human-associated habitat; material: faeces | place: Denmark | collected 2008/2010 ... | reverse complement strand
GCTCACACCTAAGGGACCAAGAGTCCTTGAGTACAATGCACGTTTCGGTGACCCTGAAGCACAGGTTGTTCTTCCGAGAATGAAGAATGATATAATTGATGTATTTGAGGCCTGCATTGACGGAACACTTGATAAGATTGACCTTCAGTTTGAAGACAATGCATGCGTATGTGTTGTTCTTGCTTCTGACGGATATCCGGTTTCTTATGAAAAAGGATTTGAGATTACAGGTATGGATAAATTCCATGATGATGAAGGATATTTCCTTTTCCATGCAGGAACAAAGTTTAATGAAGAGGGCAAAGTTGTAACTAATGGCGGACGTGTACTCGGTGTTACCGCATTGGGCAAGGATTTAAAAGAAGCCCGTGCAAATGCGTACCGTGCTACGGAATGGGTTGATTTTGCAAACAAATATATGCGTCACGATATAGGAAAAGCTATAGACGAAGCAGACGTTTAAGATATTATGAGAAGCATGCCCATATGTGTGTGCTTCTCATATTGTATAAATAAGAGGCTGCGTTATCGTAACACCGTTTTTTGGCAGTAAGTGCTGCAATTTTTAAATTATTATTAAGTAAAAGGAAAGTTTGAAAATGAAAATAACATCAGTAAAGGGAACTAACGATTATCTTCCTAACGAAGTGGAGATTCGTGATTATCTTCAGGAAAGAATTCTCAGTGTATATAAGGAAAATGGTTTTGAACATATCATTACACCTGCAATAGAAGATATTGAAAATCTTGATAAGAGTGATGGTGGAGAAAACCTTAATCTTATATTTAAGATTATGAAGAGAGGCGACAAGCTTGACAAGGCACTTGCAAGCGGAGTCACTTCACAGAATGAAAATGTTCTTGCAGATATGGGCTTAAGATATGACCTTACACTTCCTTTAAGCAGATATTTTGCTAATAATAAGGATAAGCTTACACTTCCAATGAAGTGTATACAGATGGACAGAGTGTACAGGGCAGAACGTCCACAGAAGGGCAGATTAAGAGAATTCGTACAGTGTGATATAGATATTATAGGTTCTGACTCAAGAGATTCAGAGGTTGAGCTTATACTTATAACAACTAAGGCACTTAAAGCTATAGGAATGAAGAACTTTAAGGTTAAAGTTAATGACAGACGACTTTTAAGAGCATTTCTTATGGACTGCGGATTTGAAGAAAGCCAGCTTGACAGTGTATGTATAACATTTGATAAGATGGATAAAGTTGGTCTTGAGGGCGTTAAGAAGGAACTTGAGGAGAAGGAATTCGCAGAAGCAGCTATAGCCAAGTTTACAGGGTTTCTTGCAAATGTAAGCAATCCACAAGAGATTTCTTTAGAGTCAGTTAAAGATATTCTTGTAGATAAAGCACCAGCAGAAAGCCTCGAATATATTATGAAGTCAGTTAATGAGCTTTGTAATGGTGAGTTCGATGTTGTATTCGACCTTTCATTAGTAAGAGGACAGGGATACTACACAGGAACAGTATTTGAAGTTGAAAGCATTGACTTTAAGGGTGCTATTGCAGGCGGAAGATATGATAACCTTATTGGCAAGTTCTTAGGACAGCAGGTAAGTGCAGTAGGATTTTCTATCGGATTTGAGAGAATATTCTCTATACTTATGGAACACGGAATTGACCTTCCTAATAAGGGCAATAAGATAGCAGTAATGTATGATGAGGGCGAGCTTACAGCAGCTTATAAGCTTGCAGAAAAGTACAGGGCAGAAGGCAAGATATGTTCGCTTTATGTTAAGCCAAAGAAGATGGGCAAGTTCTTAGGAAAGCTTGAAGAAAGAGGTTATGCAGGCTTTATTAATGTGAGTAATGATGACGGGATAAGTTATTTTGAGAACTAATAATTAAAATAGAACTTCGGGTAATCTATGAACAAACTGGATATAGATTACCCGAAGTTTTTACATACGTCTGTATAGAAAGAGTGTTACAGACGGCTGTGTCTGATGTAAAAAGTTTATCTGAAAGACTTAAATGCCTTACGCAGTTAGTTCCTTGCCTTGGCAAGTGCACTGTCTATAGCTGATAACAGCATAGTTGCTGTATATTTACTGCTTGCATTGTAGGTGATATTATCTGTTGAGCCGTTGTTGATAACGGCGGTCTTTATCTCATCAAATGAAGAATTAAGCATAGGATACATAGTCTGCACGGACTCTGAAAGATTAACCATTTCGATATTGTTGATATTGTCGGAGTCAACTGTAACCTGAATATCTATAGGAGTACCATTAAGAAGTATTGAGGAAGTGTATACACCTGGTGAATATGTAGGACAAGATGTATTCTTTTTTACTGTGTCAGTGCTGGTGCTTATATTAACACCTGTACTTTTGGCAGCATCTGAACTGCTTCCGCCAAATATAAATATTGCCGCTAATATAATAAGAGCAGCAATTACGCATACCATAATTATCAGTTTCTTAAGTGGAATTACCACAATCCTGGTTGAACCGCTCATATATCCCCCTCATATAACACACATTTATTTTGATAAAATATATGAGCATTCATATATAAATAGAACTTATATATGGTATACTTAAATGAGTTTCATTGAATAAAAATGTGCACGGAAATGAGGATTATTATGTCATTACAACTTATACTTGGAGGATCGGGTGCTGGCAAGTCAACATATTTATATAGTTCAATAATAGAGGAGTCGATTAACAATCCAGACACAGATTATATAATTATCGTGCCAGAGCAGTACACTATGGCAACACAGAAGCGTGTAGTTGAGCTTCACCCACGAAAGGGAATTCTTAATATAGATGTCATAAGCTTTGAAAGGCTTGCTTATAGAGTATTTGAGGAGGTCGGGGCTTCTGACTATCCGGTTCTTGATGATACAGGAAAGAATCTTATAGTAAGAAGAATATTAGAACAGCACAAGAAAGAACTTCGATTCTTTAGTGGTAATATATCCAATACCGGATTTGTGGCTGAGATGAAATCAGTCATATCAGAGATGTTACAGTATGATATAACTGTTGATAAGATAGATGAAATTAATAAAACTGTTGATAATAACAGTCTGCTTGGAATGAAATTAAGTGACATTAATGTTGTTTATAGTGGATTTAGGAATTTTATAAAAGATAATTACATTACATCAGAGGAGATACTTGATCTTCTGTGCAGGAAAGTGCAGGAGTCAGAAAAGCTTAAAGACAGTGTGATAGCACTTGATGGTTTTACTGGCTTTACGCCTGTACAGTACAGGCTTATTGGTCTGCTTCTTGATATATGCACGGATATTAAGGTGGCACTGACTATAGATACAAGTGAGAAGGTTAATGTCAATGAGGGCATTGAGAACCTTTTCTATATGACTAAGGATACAGTGGCACATTTGTATAAGATATGTGATGAACAGCATATTAATATAGAAAATGCTGTGATGATTGATGATGATAATATATCACGTTTTAAGTCGTCAAAGGAGCTTGCATTTCTTGAAAAGAATATATTCAGGGCTGGAAGCAGGCATTATAATGGTGAAGTAAATGATATAGCTTTGTATGCAGGGACAACGCCGAAGGACGAATTGCAGTATATAACAGGAAAGATACTTGAGCTTACACGTCTGTCAGGCTACAGATACAGTGATATAGCGGTTGTTACAGGTGATATTGGTGTGTATGGAAAGCTTGCCGCTAATATATTTTCCCAGAATGAAATACCATTTTTCTTAGACCAGAAACGTCATATAACAGATAACTGCTTAGTGGAAATGATTACCGCAGTACTTGATATTATCGAGAAGAATTATGTCTATGACAGTATGTTCAGATATCTAAGAACAGGATTTACCCAACTTACAAGAGATGAGATAGATATTCTTGATAATTATTGTCTTGCGGTTGGCATAAAGGGCAGGAAGCAGTGGAACAATGAATGGATAAGAAAGTTCAGGGCAGGAAGGGAAGATACAGACCTTGGACTTCTTAACAGATTAAGACGCGAAGTCATTACTCCAATAGATGTTCTTCACAAAGATATTAAGGAGGCAGATGGAAATGTAGCTGCCATTACCAGGGCTTTATATGAATTCATAGCCGGACTTGATTGTGAAAGAAAGCTGTCATCTATAGATGTGGATAGTGAAGAATATGGACAGATATATAAGAAGATAATAGAACTATTAGATAAGATAGTTGAATTATTAGGCAGTGAGAAGGTTACATTAAAAGAATACAATCATATTATAGCATCTGGATTGGAGGAGATTAAGATAGGACTTATACCTCCGGCTAACGACTGCGTTGTAATAGGTGATATTGAGAGAACAAGACTTGATAATATAAAGGTAATGTTCTTTGCGGGCGTTAATGATGGGTATGTTCCAAAAAAAAGCGACAACAGAAGCGTTCTTTCAGAAACAGACAGGGACAGGCTTAAGGGTATGGACGTATCATTATCAATGTCAGTCAGGGAAAAAGCGTTTATTCAGAGATTTTATTTATACCTTATTATGACAAAGACATCAGAAAAGCTTTATATAACTTATGCACGCAATGGCATGGATATGAAAGCGGTTCTTCCTTCTTACATAATAAGAATGATTAAGAAAATGTTTCCGCTTGTTAAAGAGTACGCAAGAGAGGATACATTTGCAGAACACGCATATATACGAATTCCAAAAGCAGACATTGTATGGAGCGAGGGCAATCTTAATAAAGTGCTTGCAGAGGGAATTGCACTTGAATTATATGGAAGGGAGCTTACAGGAAGCGTAACATCATTTGAACAGTTCGCTTCGTGCCAGTTCGCATATTTCTGCCAGTATGGACTTGGGCTTAAAGAGAGGGAAGAATATCAGTTTGCGGTTAATGACTTTGGTACAATTCTTCACGCTGTAATTGAAGATGTGTCAAAAAATATAAAGCAGAACAATAAATCCTTCGTGCTTTTAAGTGATGAGGAAAGAAGCCAGATGGTATCAGAGAGTATCAATGCAATAGCTGAGAATTATGGCAATACGATACTTAAGGACTCAAGCCGTAATGAGTATCTTATACAGAGAATGAAGAATTACGCTGACAGGACACTGTGGGCAATTGGAAAGCAGCTTGCTGACGGAATATTCAGGCCAGATGCATTTGAGAAGGGATTTCTTACACAGATAGAAGAACTTCCGCACGATGTACTATTTTATATGAAGGGCAAGATAGACCGTATAGATGTGTGCGAGGATGACGAAAATTTATATGTCAAAGTCGTGGATTACAAGACAGGACAGTCAGATTTTAATCTTTTAAAGACATATTATGGCTTGAAAATCCAGCTCCTTACATATATGAGGGAAGCAATGATATATGAAAAGAAGAAATATGGTGACAAGAATATAATTCCAGCAGGGCTTTTATATTATAATATTCAGGATCCGATAGTTGAGGCGAAGAAAGATGATGACGAGGTCGAGGCACTTATAAGAAAAGAATTAAGAATGAAAGGCGTTGTTAATTCTAATAAGAATATTATAAGTATGATGGATTCAACAGAGGGTTCATCTGTTAATATTCCTGTCAGTTATAATAAATCTGGTGAACTTGATATGCGATACAGCAGGGTTATGACAACTGATGAGTTCGATAAGCTTGGTGAATATGTTGATAAAGAAAATGTCAATAACGCAGGAAAGATACTTAATGGAAGCATTAATATCAATCCGTATATTAAGGGTAATGAGAACAGTTGTACTTATTGTCAGTATAACAGTGTGTGTGGATTTAGCACAGATATGCCGGGTACAAGTTATCGAAGACTTTCCAATTTAAGCAAAGAAGATATATGGAAATTAATAGATGAGAATAACAGCGGTGAAGCGTACAGCAGTAGTAAAGAGCATAACAGTACAGAAAAGTATAACGATAGTGAAGAATATAACAAAGAAACTGACAGTAATTCAGAGGTGTAATGATGGCAAAGAAATGGACTGATGAACAGCTTAAGGCAATAGATACTAAGAACAGGAATATACTTGTATCAGCCGCCGCAGGTTCAGGAAAGACAGCGGTTCTTGTTGAACGAATTATCAATATGATTACAGGTGAGAACAGCACGGATATAGACAGACTTGTTGTTGTTACATTTACCAAGGCCGCCGCGGCAGAGATGAAAGCAAGAATAAGAAACAGGCTTGATGATATGCTTGACAATAATGAGGCAGATACCAATCTTTTAAAGCAGATTGCACTTATTAACAATGCACATATAACAACAATAGATAGTTTCTGTCTGTGGATAATAAAAAATCATTTTTCAGAGATTGAATTAGACCCCGGTTTCAGGGCGGCAGATAATGGAGAGATTACACTTCTTGAGAATGATGTAATGCAGGAGCTTCTTGAGGACTATTATACAGAGGCAGATGAGGATTTTATTAATCTTGTAGAGGCTTATGGAACAGGACGTAATGACCATAATATAGAAGAACTTATTAAGAAAATATATAATCTTGCACGAAGCAATCCATGGCCTTCTGAATGGTATAAGGAAACGCTTGATATGTATGAAGCACCAGATAATTCTAACAACAGGGCGATAGCTGACCTGTATGAAAGCATTATCAATTCGCTGAGTGATTACTGCCGCAAATATGAATATATGATTGAACTTTGCCAGCACGTAGACGGTCCGGTGTCATATCTTGATGCAATCAATTCAGATTATATGAATATTAAAAGAATACTTGAAGCACCAGACTTTGATGACCTTTCGGTAAGAATAAGAAAGACGGTATTTGACAGATTAAGCAATAAGAAAATGCCTGATGCGAGGGAAGATTTAAAAGAATATGTCAAGAATGAAAGAAATAATTTCAAGAAATATATTAATTCCCTTATCAGTGGTGTGTTCACAGCAGATATTGATACATTAATGGAAGATGTGAAAGCTAATGCACCAATGATTGCTATGATGGTAAAGCTTGCTAATGATTTTGCACAAAGAATGTCAGAACAGAAAAAAGACCGTGGAATAATAGATTTTAATGATATGGAACATCTTGCACTTGATATTCTTGTAAAGAATAATGCTGGTATTATTGAGTATACCAGGACAGCAGATGAACTTGCAGAGAGCTTTGATGAGATATTAATAGACGAGTATCAGGATTCCAACCAGTTACAGGAAGAAATACTTACTGCTGTATCAAGGCAGAGAATGTCCGATTATTTCAATAATGTATATATGGTTGGAGATGTTAAGCAGAGTATATATAAGTTCAGACTTGCGTGTCCTGAGTTATTTATGAGCAAGTATGATAATTATTCATCGCAGAATGATAACTGCAAAGATACAGCACAGTATAATGACTGCGAAGATACATCATTTGGCGGTGGTGAGCAGAATATAAGTTCTTGTAAGATAGAATTACAGAAGAATTTCCGAAGCAGAAGTAATGTTCTTGATAGTACCAATGATGTGTTCTTCCGTGTTATGAATAAGAATTTCTGCGGCATACAGTATGATGATAGGCAGCAGCTTAACTGTGGGTTAGATTATCCAGCGTGTGAGGATAAAAGAAACTTCGGGCAGGAAAGTGAGAAAAGCACAGATATTGTGCTTGTTGATATGTCAGGTGATGAGGACGGTGATGGAATAAGGGCAGAGGCAAGATATGCTGCATTAAGAATAAGAGAACTTATGTCAGAAGATAATGCTTATTACGTGTATGATGCTGACCTTGAAGATTACAGGAGAATAAAATATGGTGATATTGTTATTCTCACAAGAACGCTTACAGGCTGGGCAGATGTGCTTGTCAATGAACTGCTTGACTGCGGAGTGCCGGCTATGGCAGATACTGCACAGCAGTATTTTAAATTAAGGGAGATAAAGGTCCTTATAAGCCTGCTTACCTGCATAGACAATCCATTGCAGGATATACCTATGGCTTCTGTGCTTCTGTCATACTTTGGAGGTTTTACGGAAGATGAATTATGCAAGATAAGAATATCAGGAAAGAAATATTCACAGAAGTTTCTTATCAGGCAGATGGGGAGCATAGCAGAGAATGAGGACGAGGATTGCGATTATAAGAAATGCAGTGCATTTATTGATAAGCTTAATGCCTTAAGAGATAAATCCAGAATAATGACTATCTATGATTTGCTGTGGGAGATTGTATACAACACAGGTTATTATGATTACGCAGGAACTATGCCGGCAGGAGCTAAAAGACAATCTAATATAGATGTGCTTCTTGACAGGGCATCTTCATTTGAGGGAACAAGCTACAGCGGACTTTTTAATTTCTTAAGATATATAGAAAGATTGCAGAAATACGACATAGATATAACCGACTCACAGGGTATGGGAGATAACGGCGACTCTGTAAGGGTAATGAGCATACATAAGAGCAAAGGTCTTGAGTTTCCGGTTGTAATTGTAGCCGGACTTAACAAGCAGATTAATAAAATGGATGCAAGAAGCAGGATTGTTATTGATAAAGAGCTTGGCATAGGTGCTGATTATGTTAATCTTGACCGCAAGACCAAGACATCTACTATTATAAAAGGGGCGATTGCAAGAAAGATTGTAAGAGATGGAATATCCGAGGAAGAAAGAGTTCTGTATGTTGCAATGACACGAGCAAGGGAAAAGCTTATTATGATGGGAAATGTCACTGACACAGACAAGGCAATGACAGGCTGGAATTCAATTGCTGATGAGATTAGAATGTCTGGAATATATTCTTATGCTGACTGCGAGAAGATAGACAAGTTCGCAGATATGGTAATTCCAGTTGTGCTTACTGGAAAGGAATACAATAAAGGCGAATTCAACATAAAGCTTATTGGCGTGGAAGAAATTAATTCTTTATTGAACAAATCGGACATTGACCAGACCGGAAGCCAAGCAACAGATGAAAGTCAGGTAGGCGAAAAAACAGACTATGGAACTTCGCCTTTAAAGGAGCTTCCGCCATATATTAAAGACCCTGATGCAGACAGAAAAGTAAAAGTAACTGTCAGTGAGTTAAAGAAAATGCAGAATGAAGCAGATTACGAGCAAAATGCTTTTGCGGCAGACAGTATCAAAAAGGCTGCGGGCATTATGGAGGCAGAAAGAATTAAAGAAGCGGCTGGCGGTGTTAAAGAAGCAGACGGCGGGGCAGAATCTGAAGCTGCAGACGAATATATTCCAACAGTTCCTAAGTTTATAAGCAGTGAAGAAAAAGAGCTTGTAAGTAATGAACGTGGAACGGCATACCACAGGGTTATGGAATGTCTGAATTATTCAAAAGCTGGAAGCACTGAGGATATAAAGAATGAAATTGACAGAATGGTAAGAGAAGAAAAGCTGTCATTAAAACAAGCTGAATGCATAAAGCTTAAGGATATAGATACATTTGCAGGATCATCAATAGGTGAAAGAATTAAGCGTGCATATGCTTACGGCGGGGGGGAAAGGGGACAGCCATTTGTATTTTAATATTACAGACAGCTTGTACAGGGGGTCATTGACCTGTATTTTATTGAGGACGGACAGCTTGTTATAGTTGATTATAAGACTGACCGGGTGTTAAGAGGCAGGGCAGGAGAGGACGAGCTTAGAAGAAGATATTCTATCCAGCTTGATTACTATGCTATGGCACTGTCACAGATAACAGGCTTAAAGGTTAAAGAAAAAGTAATATATTCCTTTGCACTGGGAAGAAGCTTAACTGTAGAGTAATTATCTGGAATAGGTAATAGAATAAACTGAGTAGTTTATAAAATAGTCCGGCACTAAGTAGTTGAATTAAATTGATGGATACTATATACTAGATTAGTTAAAGTGTAAAATGATTTAAGAAATGGAGAAATTATGTCAGATATTACAAGTGAAATTAAGAAAAGAAGGACATTTGCAATCATATCCCACCCGGATGCTGGTAAGACAACACTTACTGAGAAGTTCTTGTTATATGGTGGTGCTATTAATCTTGCTGGTTCTGTAAAGGGTAAGAAGACAGCGAAACACGCAGTATCAGACTGGATGGAGATTGAGAAGGAAAGAGGTATCTCTGTAACATCTTCAGTACTTCAGTTTAATTATGATGGATATTGCATTAATATTCTTGATACACCTGGACACGAAGATTTCTCAGAGGATACTTATAGAACTCTTATGGCTGCTGACTCAGCCGTAATGGTTATAGATGCTTCAAAGGGTGTTGAGAAACAGACTATTAAGCTTTTTAAAGTATGTGTTATGAGACATATTCCGATCTTTACATTTATTAATAAAATGGATAGAGAAGCCAACGACCCATTTGAGCTTCTTGATGAGATAGAAAATGTACTTGGAATTGCTACTTGTCCTATCAACTGGCCTATAGGCTGTGGTAAGGCATTTAAGGGTGTATATGACAGAAAGCAGAAAGAGGTATCACTCTTTAAGGCGGCAATGAATGGACAGAAGGAAGTAGATACTAAGAATATATCAATAGATGATGATGAGCTTAAGGCAGAGATTGGTGATGATTACTGGGCTAAGCTTGAAGAAGATGTAGAACTCTTAGATGGTGCAAGTGCAGAATTTGATCTTGCCAAGGTTCAGGCAGGAGATTTAACACCTGTATTCTTTGGTTCAGCACTTACTAACTTTGGTGTAGAGACATTTTTACAGCATTTCCTTGATATGACTACATCACCACTTCCACGTAATTCGTCAGTAGGTCTTATAGACCCATTTAAGGAAGATTTCTCTGCTTTTGTATTTAAGATACAGGCTAATATGAATAAGGCACATAGAGATAGAATTGCATTTATGCGTATATGTTCAGGAAAGTTCACTGCCGGTATGGAAGCTAACCACGTTCAGGGTGGCAAGAAGATAAGGCTTTCACAGCCACAGCAGATGATGGCACAGGAAAGACACATTGTAGAAGAAGCTTATGCAGGAGATATAATAGGTGTATTCGATCCGGGTATATTCTCAATAGGTGATACTATATGTACTTCTAATAAGAAGTTCCAGTTTGATGGAATTCCTACATTCGCACCGGAACATTTTGCAAGAGTAAGGCAGATTGATACAATGAAGCGTAAGCAGTTCATTAAGGGAATAAGCCAGATTGCACAGGAAGGTGCTATTCAGATATTTCAGGAATATAACACTGGAATGGAAGAAATTATTGTCGGTGTTGTCGGTGTACTTCAGTTTGAAGTTCTTGAATACAGACTTAAGAATGAGTACAATGTAGATATAAAGTTAGAGCCGCTTCCATATGAACATATCAGATGGATTGAAAATCCAGAAGAAGTTGATGTGAACAGAATTGTCGGTACTTCTGATATGAAGAAGATTAAAGACCTTAAGGGCAATCCGTTATTGGTATTTGCTAACAGCTGGTCAGTTAATATGGTGCTTGAACGTAATGAGGGACTTAAGTTATCTGAGTTTGGAAAGAACAACTAAATTGCAGATTTAATAAGGAACAAGGTGATTAGATGAACGTAAGCTACAGAGAGATTATAAAAAAAGCAGTAGCCATAGTACTTATGGCAGTCATTCTTGTATGTATGGTGACAGGATTTTCGTATACATTTACCGCTAAAGCAGATGATACAATTATTGCTACAGGTTATGTTAATTATGATGTAACAAGCCTTAGAATAAGGACAGCACCTGTTAATGGAAGTGTAATTACTAAAGTAGATGGTGGATTTAAGTTCGATATATACGAAGAAGTGAATACGAGTGCGACATATAAGTGGTACAGCATAGGTTTTTATCTCAACGGTGAATACACAAGAGGATATATAACATCAGAGTATACTACTAGGGAAGCAAAGTCAGATTATACACCAGATAATAATTTTGAAGATTATCTTGAGGCACAGAATTTCCCGGCTTCCTACAGGGAAAGCTTAAGGCAGCTTCACAGTGCATATCCATTATGGGTATTTGTAGCAGACCATAATGGAAGGGACTGGGATACTATGGTTAATGCCCAGAATGTATTAGGACGAAGCCTTATATACAGTTCGGCAGATGCTTCGTGGAAGTCTACGGCTGATGGCTGTTATGACTGGAATACAGGTGAGTATACAGAGCTTGACAGTGGTGGCTGGGTTCAGGCATCTGAGGGACTTGTGAAATATGCACTTGACCCAAGAAACTTTCTTGATGATACATACATATTTATGTTTGAAAGTCTTTCTTATGACTCATCAGTACATAATATAGACGGTGTGCGCAATATTATAAGCGGAACATTTATGGAGAATTCAAGCCACAATCTTGACGGCTATGACTATGCTTCACTGCTTATGTATGCAGGTGAAGTATCCAAGGTAAGCCCATATCACCTTGCAACAAGAATTATTCAGGAACAGGGTGCAGACGGACGAGGCAACCAGATATCTGGAAATGTAAGCGGATACGAGGGCTATTATAATTATTACAGCCAGAACGCTTATGCAAGCGGCGGTCTGTCAGCAGTCCAGAATGGTTTGAAATATGCCAGACAGACCGACAGCTCTAATATGAGGCCTTGGAATTCGCGTTACAGGGCTGTTGTAGGTGGTGCTGTCAATCTTGGAAAATGGTACATTAACAAGGGTCAGGATACTATATATTATGAGAAGTTTGATGTTAAGAACTTCTCACACCAGTATATGACTAATGTGCTTGCACCAAGGTCAGAAGCGACAAGGGCTAAGAAGGCATATAGTTTATACACGCTTAATAATACAACATTTAAGTTTAACATTCCGGTATATGATAATATGCCATCGTCAAGATGTATAATACCAGATGGCAACCAGAGTGCGAATAACAGGCTTAGTTCATTATCAGTAGATGGTTATACATTAACTCCTACATTTTCATCTGATAATACTGATTACAGTCTCATTGTAGAAAATGATATTACAAGTGTTAATGTATCGGCAGGACTTATAGATGGCAATGCAACAGTAAGCGGACGTGGAAGCCACAGCTTAAGCGTTGGCAATAATGTAATCAATATTACTGTAACGGCTGAAAATGGTGACATAAAGACATATGTAATAAATATAACAAGAAAGTCTGCACAATCTGGTGGTAATACAGATGGTTTTAAGACAGATTATAATGTCGATTCATCAAAGAAGATAATGACTAAGATAGGTGTCGGAAGTCAGGCATCAAGTGTTCTTGATAATGTATCATACAGCAATGGCTGTTATGGAAAAATATTAAAGAATGACGGAAGCGAGAGAGGCGACACAGTAGTTACTGGTGATAAGTTAGTTGTATACAAGGCAGACGGAAGTGCTTACAAGGCTGACAAAAAGATAGCAGAACCTGGAGAAAGCTTTAGCATTTCTGTTACAATACCGGTCGGATTACTTGATGTTGAGGATGGTTTTACAAGAACATTCCATGTGATAAGAGTACATGACGGAGTGGCAGAGATACTAGACACAGCATATAACGAAAAGAGCAGAGAGCTTACATTTAAGACTGACAGATTCTCAACATATGCCA
>ERZ779671.941-NODE-941-length-13538-cov-2.434696_pt1 | contig 13538 bp, 10 predicted proteins | sample MGYA00511074_ERZ779671 | MGnify/ENA primary metagenome ERZ779671 (study PRJEB29588, sample SAMEA2158454) | human gut metagenome | biome: human gut; feature: human-associated habitat; material: faeces | place: Denmark | collected 2008/2010 ... | reverse complement strand
TGACATCGGAGAAAGGCTGGGCTGCCATGGCTGCATGAAGTCACTGCTTAGAGTAAGGGTAGCAGGCTTTGACTTAGAGCATGCACTTACACTTTCGCAGATTCAGTCAAAGGTGGATGAAGGCTGCTTTGATATGGTGATGCCTGTTGACGGAGTATTCGAAAATCTGCCGGCAGTGCATACTGCTTCAGATGCTGATAAGCTTGTCAGAAATGGAAATAAAATTCCGGCAGTGCTTACGGATTATTTAAAACACAGTGCTGACTCTGATATAAGATACAGAGTATACAATCATGAGGGCATATTTGTCGGTGTGTATTCGTATCTTGATGAGACCGGTGAGTTTAAGCCGGTTAAGATTTTTATGGAATAGAATAGTATACAGATATTATGGAATATATAAGCAAAACTCTGGATTTTCATGTCAAGGAGCCGTCCGTCATCTCGTTTGGAAAGTTTGACGGGCTTCACCGAGGACATGAATTTCTGATGGAAAAGCAAATTGAACAGAGCAATCTGCATGGCTACAAGCGCATCATATTTACATTTGACATTCCTCCCAAATCGGAGGTACTTGGCGTTGAGTCAAAGGTTATAATCACAAACGATGAAAAAGAGTATGTGTTTGAAAAATCAGGTATTGACTATCTGATAGAGTGTCCGTTTGTGCCACAGGTGATGACGATGGAGGCGGATGCGTTTGTCAGATGGATAGTTAAAAGTCTTAATGTCAAGTGTATCATTGTCGGAGATGATTTCCGTTTCGGGCACAACAGGGCAGGAGACCATCGGCTGCTTTCTGCGATGGCAGGAGAGCTTGGATACGAGCTTATTGTGGTGGACAAGATAAAGGATGGAGACAGGGATATAAGCAGTACCTATATCCGCGAGGAGATTGCGGCAGGACATATTAAAAAGGCGAATGAACTGCTGGGATATCCCTTTTTCATAAAAGGAAGAGTAGTGCATGGCAGAGCACTGGGCAGGACTATTGGCATTCCGACAGTCAACCTTTCAGTGCCGCACGATAAGCTGCTTCCACCAAAGGGAGTGTATATGTCAAGAGTTCTTGTCAGGGACAACTGGTACCTTGGTGTAACCAATATAGGATGCAAGCCTACTATAGAGGGCAAAAATCCAATCGGTGCAGAGACATATATCATAGATTTTGGGCAGGATGTTTACGGACAGGATATCATGGTAGAGCTTCATAAGTTCGTAAGACCTGAGATGAAGTTTGATTCAATAGAAGCGTTAAAGAGCCAGATGAGTGCAGATATCAATTATACAATCAATTATGCAGGCAGTCACACATTCTAGTGTGGCTGTTTTTTTGCGAAATTACCCAAAATAACGAAAAAATGACAAATATTACAGAAATATTACGGAGAAATATTGACATTTTAACAATTTGTGATATACTCGTAAACATGGGATTATGGATAGCATGAACTGGAGGCTATATGAAAAATAAATTAAAATTAGGACAGGCAGCAGGCGTTGTAGCGTTTGCTATTATTATAGGTGCTGTATCTATGAGTTCAAGCAGCACAGTAGATGCCAGAACATCATTAAAGGAAAACAGAACAGTCAATGCGGGGGTGGCCCTTGGTCTGACAGAGGCGGCAGATGCCACAGAGCTTCTCACAGCAGGGGTTACATCGGCTCTTACTTATTATGGAGCTGACGTATCGGTAGCGCAAAACGACAGCAATGTTGTTACTGCATCTGCTCAGGGTGCACAGGTTGGCAATACTGCACAGGAGACAGAACAGGCAAATGAGGCATCCCAGACACCGACAGCCGCACAGACCTGTGGTTACACAAATCTTGGTATGTCGGTTATCAGCAGCGGAAACTTAAATATCAGACAGGAAGCTTCGACAGACAGCGAGGTAATAGGAATACTTACCAATCACAATGCCTGTGAGCTTCTTGAGGATGCCGGAGAATGGTACAAGGTCACATCAGGCAAGGTGACAGGATATGTAAACAAGCAGTATCTTGTGACAGGAGATGAGGCAGAGGCTATTGCAGAACAGGAGATTAAGACGGTTGCCACAGTAAATACGGAAACACTGAATGTGCGTGCAGAGAGGTCAACAGAGGCTGCGGTGCTTTCGCAGGTTGGAAATTCAGAGGCATTCACGGTTAATTCTGTCGCTGACGGCTGGGTTGAGATAAGTGTGGATGATTCGGTAGGATATATATCACAGGATTATGTGACACTGGCACAGGCACTTCCTACAGCAAAGACAATAGAGCAGGTGAAGTATGGTGACGGCGTATCAGATGTAAGGGCATCTGTTGTATCGTATGCGTTACAGTTTGTCGGAAACAGATATGTGTGGGGTGGTACAAGCCTTGAGAAGGGAGTTGACTGCTCAGGCTTCACAATGAGAATTCTTGGAAAGTATGGAATCTCATTACCGCATTCATCAAGAGCACAGCCTTCATACGGCACAAAAATCAGTGCATCTGAAGCAAAGCCGGGAGATTTATTCTTCTACGGAAGTGGAAGGAGTATCTCACATGTTGCAATTTATATCGGAAACGGACAGATTGTACATGCCAGCAACAAGCGTGATGGAATCAAGGTTTCAAATGCATATTACAGAAATCCGATTTGTGTCGCAAGATATTTGCCGGATTAATAAAAAAACAGTTTACAACAAATGCTTACTATGCTATACTGCATAAGTGTGGTTTTGCCCATGTTCGGTAGTTGGACACTCCGACCTATTGCTGAGCATCATACAGTTATCAGGGCGCATTATAATATAAGGAGGATCAACAATGATCGCAAAGGAAAAGAAACAGGCTATTATCGCAGAGTACGGTAGAACACCAAATGACACAGGTTCACCAGAGGTTCAGATTGCAATTCTTTCAGCAAGAATCGCAGAGTTAACTGAGCATTTCAAACAGAACCCAAAGGATCATCACTCAAGAAGAGGAATGTTAAAGATGATCGGTCAGAGACGTGGATTACTTGCATACCTTAAGGAGATTGATATCGAGAGATATCGTTCACTTATCGAGCGTTTAGGACTCAGAAAATAGTATTTTCTTTAGAGCGGAGTAATTATTATTCCGCTCTATTATTGTTTTTATTATTGTTTTTTGAAAAGCAGAAGTAAGCCGAGACCACTAAAGAGTGCATGAGCATACATGTATTGTTTAGTAGTTTCGGAAGAGGAATACACTTCTGCAAAAGAATTTTTAAGGAGAATTAATATGTACAAAAGTTATTCAATGGAACTTGCCGGCAGGACTCTTACTGTAGATATCGGAAGAGTAGCAGCTCAGGCAAACGGAGCTGTTTTTATCAAGTATGGTGATACAACAGTCCTTTCAACAGCTACAGCATCTGACAAGCCACGTGACGGTGTGGATTTCTTCCCACTTAGCGTTGAGTTCGAGGAGAAGATGTACTCTGTAGGAAAAATTCCGGGTGGTTTTAACAAGCGTGAGGGAAAGGCATCTGAGAACGCTATCCTTACAGATCGTGTAATTGACCGTCCTATGAGACCTCTTTTCCCAAAGGATTACAGAAATGATGTTACATTAAACAACCTTGTCATGTCAGTGGATCCTGAGTGCCGTCCTGAGATAGTTGCAATGATCGGTACAGCTCTTGCTGTTCATATATCAGATATTCCGTTTGACGGACCATGTGCCATGACACAGATGGGACTTGTTGATGGAGAGTTTATCGTAAACCCTTCACAGAAGCAGTGGGATGAGGGCGATTTACAGCTCACAGTTGCTTCTACAAAGGAAAAGGTCATCATGATTGAAGCAGGAGCCAATGAGATTCCTGAGGATCAGATGATTGAGGCAATCTACAAGTGCCACGATATCAACCAGACAGTTATCGCATTTATGGATCAGATCCGTGATGAGATTGGCAAGCCAAAGCATGAGTATGAGAGCTGTGCTATTCCGGAGCAGATGTTTGAGGATATCAAGAAAATTGTTACTCCTGAGCAGATGGAGGAGGCAGTATTCACAGATGAGAAGCAGAAGCGTGAGGAAAATATAAGAGCTATCACAGAGCAGTTAGAGGAAGCCTTCGCTGACAATGAGGAGTACCTTGCAGTACTTGGTGAGGCTATTTACCAGTATCAGAAGAAGACAGTCAGAAAGATGATTTTAAAGGATCATAAGCGTCCGGACGGCCGTGCAATCAACCAGATCAGACCACTCGCAGCAGAGGTTGATTTGATTCCTAGAGTTCACGGCTCTGCAATGTTTACCCGTGGACAGACACAGATTTGTGATGTTGTAACACTTGCTCCTTTATCAGAGATTCAGAAAATCGACGGACTTGATGCTAATATCACAACAAAGAGATATATGCATCACTATAACTTCCCTGCATATTCTGTAGGAGAGACAAAGGTATCACGTGGACCGGGACGTCGTGAGATTGGACACGGAGCACTTGCTGAGAAGGCACTTGTTCCTGTACTTCCAAGCGTTGAGGAGTTCCCATATACTATCCGTGCCGTATCTGAGACATTTGAGTCAAACGGCTCTACATCAATGGCTTCAACATGTGCATCATGTATGTCACTTATGGCTGCAGGTGTTCCGATTAAGGCTATGGTTGCCGGAATCTCATGCGGACTTGTAACAGGCGATACAGATGATGATTTCCTTGTACTTACAGATATCCAGGGTCTTGAGGATTTCTTCGGAGATATGGATTTCAAGGTAACAGGTACACATAAGGGTATTACAGCTATCCAGATGGATATCAAGATTCACGGACTTACAAGACCTATCGTTGAGGAAGCAATCGCGAGAACACGTGAGGCACGTCTCTACATCATGGATGAGGTCATGAGCAAGGCAATCGCTGAGCCTAGAAAAGAAGTAAATGAGTGGGCTCCAAAGATTGAGCAGATTACAATCGATCCATCAAAGATTGGTGATGTTGTCGGACAGAAGGGTAAGACAATCAACGAGATTATCGACAGAACCGGTGTCAAGATCGATATCACAGATGATGGCGCTGTTTCAGTTTGCGGAACAGATAAAGAGATGATTGCAAAGGCAATCGACATGATTAAGATTATCACAACTGATTTTGAGCAGGGACAGATCCTTGAGGGAACAGTTGTAAGCATCAAGGAGTTCGGTGCTTTCATCGAATTTGCTCCTGGCAAAGAGGGAATGGTTCACATTTCTAAGATTGCAAAAGAGAGAATCAACAGAGTAGAGGATGTACTCACACTTGGAGACAAGGTAAAGGTTGTTTGCCTTGGCAAGGACAAGATGGGAAGAATCAGCTTCTCTATGAAGGATGTAAAAGAGGATTAATTAATATACGTTAAAGTATAACAATAATATCCAGGTAAAGGGCTGCACGCAGGTGCAGTCCTTTTAATATATGAAATTATAGTAAGGTGATATGATGTAAGGCAAAACAGGTGCGTCTGTGTCATATTGTGAAAACGAATCATATACTAAATTAAAAAATAAAATAATAATGAAAAATGCGAAATATAGTATAAATGCAAATCTGGTATATAAAAATGGATATAGTGGTAAAAATGTCAATATAGCAGTGCTTGATACGGGTGTGTTTAAACACAAACAGCTTGATGGGTGTATAAAGCACTTTATGGATTTTGTGGGTGGAAAGGAGACATGTTATGACGATAACGGGCATGGTACACATGTGTGCGGTATATTATCGGCTGCAGATATAGGCATGGCTCCGGGGGCAGGACTATATGTGTTTAAGGTGCTTGATTATCTTGGCATGGGGCAGACAGCGGATTCAATTCGTGCACTTAAGTATATAAAAGAAAACTGCGTCAGACTTAATATAAAAATACTCAACTTCTCTGTAGGATATCTGCCATGTTCTGATACAGCAGAGCGTATTAAGATATTGAAGCTGATAGATGAATTGTGGGATATGGGAGTGGTAGTTGTTGCAGCAGCGGGCAACTACGGCCCGGCACCGTTTTCTGTAACTGTGCCGGGAATTTCAAGAAAAATAATAACAGTCGGAAGCTTTGATGATATAAGAAGTGGCAAAGGTCCGACCGATTGCTGTATTGTAAAGCCTGAGATTCTGGCTCCCGGGCATGATATCATAAGCCTTGGAACGAGGGACGGCACATATGTAAGAAAAACAGGTACTTCAATGGCTACACCGATTGTGTCAGGTGCCATAGCACTTCTATTGGAAAAAAATCCAAATATTAGACCGGAGGCGGTTAAGCTAGCCCTGTATAATACATGTGACAGGGCAGGGGATAGTCACAAAGGCTCGTGGGGGATTATAAATGTTGATAAATTGGTGGGAATATTATAATATGTATTAGAGATTTATTATAGATAATATAGGAAATATTAGGTTGTATAATTGTAATTTCATGGTAGGGCTTATATGAGAAAAATATTACAAAGACTGCTTTCAAAGCTTTTTATAGTTTCGACAATAATAATCATACAGATGATATGGTGGTTCTTTTTGTTTTATACGGCCTCTGTTGCCAGCAGGGTGTTTCAGGATCTGATGTATGTGGCAGCTATATTGCTTTCGCTTTATATTGTCAACAGGCGGATGAAAATGTATATAAAAATGTCATGGATATTTTTGATACTGAGTGTTCCAATCGTTGGTATTCCGTGCTATTTCTTTTTCGGAAGACCGGAGCTTACGTCGAAGACACAGAAAAGAATGGCAAGAATTGTGGAAGCATATGCGCCGCTTCGGCCTGAGAACGAGCTGCTAAATGAGACTCTCAGACAGACAGATATGGATGCATACAGACAAAGCAGGCTTATCACTCAAAATCAGAAATATCCACTGTATGCGGAGGACTGCACAGAGTACTTTAAATCAGGTGAGGAGGCTTTTGAGAGCATTTTAAAAGATTTAAGGTCAGCTGAAAAGTTTATCTTTATGGAGTATTTCATAATCGGCAGTGGCGTTATGCTTGATCAGATACTTGATATACTCAAAGAAAAGGTAAGGCATGGAGTTGTGGTGAGAATCATATATGATGATTTTGGCAGCATAAATGCCATTCCGCCACATTTTATAAAGGAGATGGAGAGCATCGGAATACAGACCAGACGCTTCAATCCATATAAGCCCATGCTTTCAGTAATTATGAATGACAGGGATCATAGGAAGATACTGGTGATAGACGGACGTGTGGCGCATACCGGTGGTTACAATATAGCAGATGAGTATATCAACAAAAAAATCAGGTTTGGTTACTGGAAGGATGCCGGTATCCGTGTGGAGGGAGAGTGTGTAAACAGTTTCACAACGATGTTCCTTGAGATGTGGAATTATATCAATAAGGACAATGCAGTACATGATGAATTTCTGAATCCACACAATACCTTCAGCCAGTCAGAGGAAAGCGGTTTTGTCCAGCCGTTTTGCGATTCTCCACTTGAGCATGATGATGTAGGAGAGAATCTTTATGTGAGTATCATCTCAAGAGCTAAAAAATATGTTTATATTTTTACACCATATCTGATACTTGGAACGGAGCTGTCACATGCTATGATATCGGCAGCCAGGTCAGGTGTTGATGTGCGTATTGTTGTACCTGAGATTCCCGATAAAAAGCTCATTTATCTGCAGACAAAAGCCAATTTCAGACCTCTTATTGAGGCGGGGGTAAGGATATATCTATACACACCTGGCTTTATACATTCAAAGTGTATTGTGGCAGATGATGATACTGCGATAGTTGGCACATGCAATCTGGATTTCAGGAGCATGTACTGGAATTTTGAGGATTTTGTATACATGTACAGAACTCAGTGCATCGGAAAAATAAAAGAGGATGCGATAGAGACGTTTGCGGTTTCAGAGGAGGTGTATGAGGAAAGCACAAATGATATCTCATTTGCAGGCAGGCTGCTGCAGAGTATTTTGCAGCTTTTTGCGCCGCTTTTGTAAATGTGTCTGTAAAGTGTCTGATAAAAATCTGTTGAATAATGTTACAAGTTGTAATATAATAATCCAAGCGATTGCATAAGCAACGCACGAAGAAACTGAATATGTAGCATAAAGGTGTCGGAGCAGACAAGCATTTGAATCTGATTTATGACAGGCGATGTGAAGCTGGCTCCGGTGAAAAGGGAAACAGGTGCAAATCCTGTACGAACTCGTCACCGTAATTAAGGAGTGACGGCCAATAAGTCACTGGGCAACCGGGAAGACGGCCGAAGCAATGATATATAAGCCGGGATACCTGCCTTTGTGTTGTACGGAAACAATAGTGTTTCAAGCCACGAGTAACTGGCTGTACGTGATGAAATAATTATAATTACAGACAAGGTTATGATAGCCGTATAGTCTGTGTTAGAAGGATTTTGACATGTATAGCTCTTTGACATAATAGTACAAAGAGCTTTTATTTTTGACGCTTTAAATGTTTTCGTCTTACATATTTAAAACATGTGCAGCTTAATAGCTGCAAGGAGAATGAAAAGGAGAAAACATGAAAAAGAAATTAGTAGTAGTACTGATGGCAGCAGTTATGGCTATGACAGCAGTGACCGGCTGTGGCAGCAAGGCAGATGATGCAAAGAATGATACACAGGCATCTAAGGCTTCAGAGAGTGAGACAAGCGCAAACGCAGATCAGGAGGCAGCAATGCATGTGGCAGATTTAATCGATGCAATCTACGTGCAGGAGCGCACGGATGAGACCGATGCGCAGTGTGCAGAGGCAAAGGCGGCATGGGATGCATTGACTGACGCACAGAAGGAGCTTGTTGAGGGTGAGAACGCTGATCCGGATTACTTCGGAAGAGACACAGGTGATGCATCCAAGGATGATCCGTTAAACGGAGACGAGATCGGCGAGAATGAGCTTCTTGTTGTAAGCTTTGGTACAAGCTTTAACGACAGCCGTCGTCTGACGATCGGTGCAATCGAGGATAAGCTTGATGAAGAATTCGGTAAAGATTATTCCGTCAGAAGAGGTTTTACAAGCCAGATCATCATTGATCATGTAAAGAGAAGAGATGGCATTGCCATTGATAATATGGCAGAAGCACTTGACCGTGCGGTTGATAACGGAGTCAAAAATCTTGTAATCCAGCCGACACATCTGATGAATGGTCTGGAATATACAGATGTTGTAAATGAAGTAGGCGATTATGCAGATGCGTTTGATCAGGTTGTAATCGGTGATCCGCTTCTTACAAGTGATGAGGACTTCGATGAGGTTGTGAAGGCTATCACAGATGCAACAGCTGAGTATGATGATGGTGAGACAGCCATCTGCTTCATGGGACATGGTACAGAGGCAGACAGCAACGAAGTATACCAGAAGATGCAGGATAAGCTGACAGACGCCGGATTTGAGAACTATTTCGTAGGTACGGTTGAGGCAACTCCTTCTGTGGATGATGTACTTGCGAAGGTACAGGCAGGCGATTACAAGAAGGTTGTTCTTGAGCCTTTGATGATCGTAGCCGGTGACCATGCAAACAACGATATGGCTGGTGATGAGGAAGGTTCCTGGAAGACAACATTCGAGGATGCAGGTTATGATGTAACATGTCTCGTTCGTGGTCTTGGTGAGCTTCCGGCAATTCAGGATATCTTTGTAAAGCATGCACAGGCAGCTATTGACAAATTAAACAAATAATAGAATAAAAAACGCGAGGAATGAATCGTGAAGAAATGGAATGTAAGTCTTGCAGCAGGCGTGGTACTTGCCTGCCTGCTTGCAGGATGCGGAAAAAATGATACAACAACACAGGAGACAACTGCCGCGGCTACGACGGAAGCCGTGACAACAGAGCAGGCAACCGAAGCAGATGCACAGATTGCAACCGGTTCGGATCTGGCATCGGCAAGTGACGTGGTAGAGGATTGGATGGTTCCGATTCCGGCAGAGAATGTCGCAGATGGTGAATATGACATCGAGGTTGATTCAAGTTCTTCGATGTTCAACATTACTGCCTGCAAGCTCACGGTAGCAGACGGCAAGATGACCGCCGTTATGACGATGGGAGGAAAAGGCTATCGGTATCTGTATATGGGTACCGGCGAAGAGGCGGTTGCTGCAGATGAGTCAGAGTATATCCCATATGTAGAGGATGCAGATGGTGCGCATACATTTACAGTTCCTGTGGATGCGCTGGATGAGGGCATTGCTTGTGCCGCATTCAGCAACAAAAAAGAAAAATGGTATGAGCGGACGCTGGTATTCCGTTCCGATTCACTTCCGGCTGATGCCATAGATAATCCGTCGATGAAAACGGCAGAGGATTTAGGAATCGCCGATGGTGAATATACGGTTGAGGTAACCCTGTCCGGAGGCTCCGGCCGTGCAACGGTGGAAAGCCCGACGAAAATCAAGGTGGAAAATGGAATCGCGACTGCAACGATTATCATGAGTTCTTCAAACTATGATTATGTGATTGTCGGTGAGGAGAAGTATCTGCCGGTCAATACGGAAGGAAATTCTACATTTGAGATTCCGGTTACCGGATTTGACTACAATATGCCGATTTCAGCGGATACGACGGCGATGAGTACGCCACATGAGATCGACTATACATTATATTTTGATTCTAAAACAATAAAGTAAGGGTGTTGAATTTGAGACGAGGAAGAAGAATTCTTTTTTTACTCCTGTTCGCCCTGTTATGTACGTTCCCCTGTGCTTGTGCAACACAGGGGAATGTTGCATATACAGAGGATGCAGGAACAAAAGAAAAAGTGACAGATGCATCTGCATCGGATGCAGATATCCGCTGGGATAACTTGAAAATAGAAAATAGTATGGATTTAAGCTATGCGACACAGTTTTCCGTGGATTATTATACGGGAGGGTATAAACTTATTTCCGTTTCTGATATCGGTGATTACCTGCTTGTGCCGGATGGGAAGAATGTACCGGAGGGACTTCCTTCGGATATTACAGTGATTGATGGAACACCGAAACACGCATATCTGGCTGCAACGTCCGGCATGGACTTCATTGTGAAGATTGGACGTCTTAACAACCTTTCCTTCTCAGGCACGAAGGAAGATGGCTGGTATATCCCGGAGGCAAAGCAGGCGATGCAGGCAAAGACGCTTGCCTACGCAGGCAAATACAATGCGCCGGATGTAGAGCAGATGCTTGCCGGGGATTGTGATCTTGCTATTGAGTCGACGATGATCTTGCACAATCCGGAGGTAAAGGAGCAGTTAGAGGCGTGTGGAATCCCAGTGATCGTGGAACATTCAAGCTATGAGACACATCCGCTTGGCAGATTGGAATGGGTGAAATTCTATGGGGCGTTGTTCGATGCGGAGGATGCTGCAGAGCAGTTATTTGAGACAGAGACGGCGAAGACCGCAGACGTTCTGAACGAGACTCCGACCGGAAAAACCGTTGCATTTTTCTACGTGACGACAAACGGTGGTGTCAATGTGCGTAAGTCCGGTGATTATGTATCGAAGATGATCGAACTCGCCGGAGGAACCTGTATTACGTTCGATGATTCGGACGAGGAAAATGCACTTTCGACTATGACGATCCAGATGGAAACATTCTATGAGCAGGCGAAGGATGCGGACTATATCATCTACAACAGCACAATTGACAGTGAGCTTACGTGCGTATCAGAACTTTTGCAGAAGAATGCACTATTTGCGGATTTTAAAGCCGTTAAGGAAGGACATGTGTACGGAACCGGAAAAAATATGTTTCAGGAGACGACCGGATATGGTACGATGATTGCGGATATGCATGCGATATTTACCGGACAGGAGATAAAGAGCGATTATTTTTATAAGCTGACAGAGGAATAAGCGGAATCGTGAAATCGGTGCATGGAACATGTACTATATGAATTGTGAAATGGAATAAAGATGAAGACAAAAAAGACGCGAATCATAATTACATATATCGTATTATTTACGCTGCTGCTTGGTGCAATTCTGCTATCACTTTATATCGGCAGATCGCCCCGCGGCAGGTATTCTCCGTATTAACCGGACACGGAACCGATGCGAAAGCGATGCAGATTATTCTTTCCATCCGTCTGCCGCGTGTGCTTGCGGCAGCAATCTTAGGAGGTGCACTTGCGGTATCGGGATTTTTGCTGCAGACATTTTTTAGAAATCCGATTGCAGGTCCGTTTGTGCTCGGAATCTCTTCCGGGGCGAAGCTGGTTGTTGCACTTGCGATGATCGTAGGTGTCTCACATGGTATTACAATGAGTTCGTGGTTTATGATCGCGATGGCATTGATCGGATCGCTCCTTTCGATGCTTTTCGTATTGGCGGTATCAAAGAAGGTGCAGGAAATGTCTATGCTGGTTGTATGTGGCGTGATGATCGGTTATATCTGTTCGGCAATCACGGATATTGCTGTGACCTTTGCAGATGATTCGAATATCGTGAATCTGCATAACTGGTCGCTTGGAAGCTTCGCCGGAATATCCATGGCGCATGTAAAGATCATGACAATTGTTGTTGTAGTGGCGGTGGCTGGTTCTTTTCTGCTATCTAAGCCGATCGGAGCATATCAGATGGGAGAAAGCTATGCGCAAAATGTCGGTGTATCGATCCGCCCGCTTCGTGTGATGCTGATTTTATTATCCAGCTTATTATCCGCCTGTGTGACGGCATTCGCAGGACCGATTTCGTTTGTCGGAATCGCGGTGCCACACCTTGTAAAGAGTGTAGTAAAAACAACAAAGCCGATCGTGATGATTCCGGTCAGTTTTCTCGGAGGCGGTGTGTTCTGCGTGCTCTGTGATTTGCTGGCACGGACAATCTTTGCTCCGGTCGAGCTTTCCATCAGCTCTGTGACAGCGGTATTTTTAGCACCGGTTGTAATTTACATGATGGTGAAGGAGAGGGGGCGCAGACATGGCTATGCACAGTGATGATGATTATATGGTTACGGAAGAGGCGAGTGTAGGCTATCAGAAGCGGACGCTCATAGACCATGTGAATCTTCATGTGAAAAAAGGAGAGATTCTTACCCTGATCGGACCAAACGGCGTGGGCAAATCGACGATTCTGAAAAGTATCATCCGGCAGTTATCCCTGATTGCAGGAACAGTCAGCATTGATGGGAAAGAGTTGTCTTCTTATGCACCGAAGGAGCTGGCGAAGAAGATGGCAATCGTGATGACAGAGCGGATTCATCCGGAACGATATACCTGTTATGATGTCGTGGCGACCGGTCGGTATCCGTATACCGGGAAGATGGGGATGCTGCAAAAAGAAGATGAAGAAAAAATCGAAGAAGCGATGCGGCAGGTGCAGGTGGAAGCGCTTCGGGATCAGGATTTTGAGAGGATCAGCGATGGACAGCGCCAGCGTGTGATGCTGGCGAGAGCAATCTGCCAGGAGCCGGAGATTTTAGTGCTAGATGAACCAACCTCGTATCTGGATATCCGCTATAAGACGGATTTCCTGTGGCTGTTGCGGTCGCTTGCAAGAAAACGGCAGATGGCAGTTGTGATGTCCCTGCACGAGATTGATCTGGCACAGAAGATCTCAGATCAGGTTGTCTGTGTGAAGGAACATC
>ERZ779671.937-NODE-937-length-13559-cov-2.325607_pt1 | contig 13559 bp, 9 predicted proteins | sample MGYA00511074_ERZ779671 | MGnify/ENA primary metagenome ERZ779671 (study PRJEB29588, sample SAMEA2158454) | human gut metagenome | biome: human gut; feature: human-associated habitat; material: faeces | place: Denmark | collected 2008/2010 ... | reverse complement strand
AACCCCGGCCTGACCAAGCTGCTGGAAGATTCCATCGGCCCCGGCTTCAAGCAGGATGCTTCCGAACTGAAGAAGTTCGAGAAATTTGCCGACGATTCCGCTATGCTGGATAAGCTGGCCGCCGTCAAGCGCGCTAACAAGGTGAACTTTGCCAACTATCTGGAAAAGGCCACCGGCCAGGTCATTGACCCGGATTCTATCTTTGACTGCCAGGTCAAGCGCATGCACGAGTACAAGCGCCAGCACCTGAACGCCATGAACATTGCCGCTGAGTACCTGTACCTGAAGGCAAACCCGAACGCTGACTTTGTGCCCAAGACCTATATCTTCGGCGCAAAGGCTGCCCCCGGCTACTACATGGCCAAGCAGATGATCCGCATGATCTGCAAGCTGGGCAAGCTGATTGACAACGATCCCGCTGTTAAAGATAAGCTGCGCATTGTCTACCTGGAAGACTACTGTGTCTCCCTGTCTGAACGCCTGATGCCCGCTTCCGAAGTGTCCGAGCAGATCTCTCTGGCCGGCACTGAGGCTTCCGGCACCGGCAACATGAAGTTCATGCTGAACGGCGCAATCACCTTGGGCACCCTGGACGGCGCGAATGTGGAAATCGCCGATGCCGCCGGTAAGGACAACGAGATCATCTTTGGTATGCTGACCCCCGAAGTCAACGCACTGAAAGGCATGGGCTACCATCCGCAGGCATTCATCTCTGATGATAATGTTGCCATGGCAGTTCTGGATATGCTGGAAAAGGGCTGGAACGGTGAGAACTTCCACGAGGTCACCGAGAACCTGCGCACCAGCGACCCGTACATGGTCATGGCCGACTTCAAGGATTACCGCCGTGCTCAGGCCGACCTGCAGCGCCTGTACGCCGACCGTGAGCATTGGGCTAAGATGAGCCTGAAGAACATCGCCAACAGCGGCATCTTCAGCGCAGACCGTTCTGTGCTGGATTACGCCCGCGATATCTGGGGCGCTACCCCGGTTAAATAATCTGCCCAAAGCAGAGCTTTAACCGCAGTGCGGGCGCGTGTGCAGCTGTGAACGTACACGCGCTGCCCGTACAATAAAATAAACGAACAGCCGCGATCCCGGCAGCCGACTTGAATTTGCCGGCGCCAGTGGGTCACGGCTGTTTTTGTACACTTGTTCAATGTAAGGATTGATTTGTTTGCCTGAACAACCAACGCATACTTTTTTTAACTCCCGCTGTGCGGAGTGTAAAACACCGTTTGGCGCAGTTCCGGCGGGGCAGACCGTTACCTGGCGGTTGACTGTGCCGGAAAGACTGGGCTATGTGGACCCACACCTGGTGCTGACCAAAGACCGCGAAGACCCCGTGCATTACCGCATGAATTTTGACGGCCAGACCCCCGGCGTAAACCATTTTGTGTTCCAGCTGGCCCCCACCACATCGGGATTGTATTTTTACCACTTTGACCTGTACACGGATTTCCGCAAGATTTATCGCACCGCCAACGGGGAAGGTGAGCTGACCTGGGTGAATGGCCTGGATTGGCAGCTGACGGTGTACGAGCCGGACTTCAAGACCCCGTGGGCTGCAAGAAAAGCCGCTATAGGCGTCCTTGAAAAGGGCAGGACTGCATATACTGCAAACGCAGGTCTTATTCAGCTCCGCGAGGAGATCTCCAAGTACCTGCTCAACTTCATACACACAGAATACGACCCCAACGGCGAGATAATCGTCACCGTCGGCGGTTCCGAGGCTCTCGACCTTGCAATGCGCGCGCTGATACAGCCCGGCGACGAGGTACTTGTTCCGGAGCCGAGCTTCGTGTGCTATTCCCCGATAATCACGGTCTGCGGCGGAACCCCCGTTCCGATAGTCATGACCGAGGAGGACAAGTTCAAGCTCCGTGCGGACGCGCTCAAGGCGAAGATAACTCCGCGCACCAAGGCGCTGATACTGCCTTTCCCGAACAACCCGACCGGTGCAACGATCACGAAGGATCAGTTGCAGAAATGGGTAGATTACGCAAACGAAAAGCATGCAGTGATCATCTACGATGCTGCATATGAGGCATATATCAGTGAGCCGGATGTACCACATACCATCTATGAGTGTGACGGTGCAAAGACATGTGCAATCGAGCTTCGAAGCTTCTCGAAGAATGCCGGATTTACCGGAACAAGACTTGGATTTACAGTGATTCCAAAGGAGTTAAAATCCGCAGATGGTGTTGCCTTGAATCCACTTTGGGCAAGACGCCATGGAACAAAATACAACGGTGCTCCGTATATTGTGCAGGCGGCCGGAGAAGCAGTGTACTCTGAGGCAGGAAAGAAGCAGACTGGCGAGCAGATCGCATACTATATGAAGAATGCAAAGTATATCTTTGATGGATTGAAGAGTGCCGGATATTCGGTATCCGGTGGTGTGAATGCACCATATATCTGGCTGAAGACACCGGATGGCATGAGCTCATGGGAGTTCTTTGACTATCTGTTAGAGAAGGCAAATGTCGTTGGTACACCGGGTTCTGGATTCGGACCAAGCGGCGAAGGATATTTCCGTCTGACTGCATTTGGAACCTATGAGAATACAGTCAAGGCAATTGACCGGATGAAGGCGCTGTAACAGGTTGTTGGTATGACAGAGAATGTTTATAAGCTTGTTATGTTAGGGCTTGTAACTGGATCGTGGATGTTTTTAAGCTCCATGTTCCTGCTGAAACGGAAACCGAGATCGTTTCTGTTTCATGCAGGCATGTGGGCTGTGTTGATGGTATATTTTATACTGTATGAGTTTTTGATGAGTTATCACGGTGAGGTAGCGTGGTTTCCGGCAGGACTCGTGGAGATTGCAGTCATGATGACGGTTGTTGCCGTGAATAACGAGGGAAATCTATGGAGAAACTTCTGCATCGTTGTGTTACAACAGGGTGTTGGAAGTCTGTTTTTTACAATGGCGGCGCTGCCATTTCCGAAGCTGCAGGAGTACCAGCTGAGTATTATCGGATTCCAGCCACTTCCAATATCTGTTACGAACTTTTTGATTTTGGGGTTGATGAATGTGTGCTGTGTCATTGCAACACTTATTCTGAAATTCATTTTCCGGAAGGAATATACCGGGGATGGACGTCTGTACCGGAATATCATGATCGGGTATATTCTGATCGCGTACGTATCCCTTGCTTCGCGCTGGAAGCTGATTGACCGGATACGACAGGGCGATGTGGAAATCAGTAATTTTGTTGTTTTGTATGTGGTGTGGATCATAGGAATTGTGATTTTATGCAATTATGTTCCGTATGTCTATAACCGGTCAGAAGCCAGATGGCAGAAAAAAGAACAGCAGATGCTGGCACAGATGCTGGCAGAGAGTGAACGCCACTATGAGCGGCTGGTAGAAGCACCGTTTGTCTATGGACAGACACTGAGTGGAAATGTGACGCTGGATGCAGTGGTGGCAGATTATACGAAGCGTGCGCAGGAACGAACGCTTTTGTTTGATGCTGTCGTAGAGCCGGTACATATATCGGATATGGCAGAGCTGGATGTGACGGTAATCGCCGATGCGATGTTAGAAACGGCATTTACACATGTCTCGACAGGTGCTGATGCGTTTGTACAGTTTACCGTGCGACAGAGAAAGGGCAGTTTGTTTCTGGATGTCGATTATATGACAGGAAAACGAATCCTGCGCAAGAAGGAACAGACGCTTGCAGAAGCCCTGATCAGAAAATATGAGGGCAGTAAACAGATCAGAAGAAAAGGAAAAGAACGGCAGATTTGTGTGCTGCTTCCAAATCAGGTACAGAAGGAAGAAACAAAGGGATAAATTGTGGGGGTACTATGGTAGAAGAATTATTTTCTGTGTTGGCACTGGGGCTAGAGATTTCCGTGTGGTTGTTTATAACGTGCATGGTTTTGATTAAGCGGAGACGGCGGAGCATATGGATGCGTCTGCTGTCTCTGTTTATGATTGTCGGGTATTTTGAAATCTACGAAGTTTTGATGTTTTATCATGGAGAGAAGCTTTGGCTTTATAGCGGACTGACAGAAATCCTGATGCTGGCATTGTTAATTGTAATCAATAACGAAGGATGCTTCTGGCGCAATTACTGTATCTTGATTTTGGAACAGGGCATGACCAGTCTGTTATTTTCCATTTTCGGTTACGCATCTCCAGATTTGAATGAAGATCTGACAAAATTAGTAAGCTTTACACCGGTTGCACCGGTTCGGGCATGCATTCTGGTGTTTGGAGTGATGTCACTGGCATTTATTCTCTCAGCACTCTTCTTAAAGAAAATGTTCAAGCAGGAGTATGAGGGAAGCGGGTATATCTACAAACGGATTGTATTTGGCTACACGTTTATCTCGTATGTGTCTCTGGCATCCCGCTGGAAGCTGATTGATCAGTTGCGGAAAAATACAATTGCAGGGTACGAGGTACTGGCACTGGGTATCGTGTGGGTTGTATCTTTGATTATGGTTTGTAATTATGTGCCATATGTGTATAATAAACTTGATATCGTATGGCGAAAACGGGAGCAGGAAACGCTGCAAAAATTACAGGCGGAAAGTCAGATGCATTATGCAGCACTTGCAAAACAGCCATTTGTCTATGGACAGAACCTGAGTGGAAATGTTACACTAGATGCAGTCGTGGCGGATTATGCGAAGCGTGCACAGGCACGTGCGCTGCTGTTTGAGGCAGTCGTGGAACCGCTGCAATGTACGGATAAGGCGGAACTGGATGTAACGGTAATTGTGGATGCGATGCTGGAGACGGCATTTGCAGGAGTTGTTGAAGAGGCGGACGCATTTGTACAGCTTACAGTGAGTGAGCGGAAGGGCAGTTTGTTTCTGGATGTTGACTATGTGACGGGAAAACGAGTACCGCACAAAAAGGAACAGGCACTTGCGGATGCACTGATCGGCAAATATGATGGCAGTAAACAACTGCGGAAAAAAGGAAGAGAACGGCAGATCTGTGTGTTGCTTCCGCAGTCTACGGTTCGCTGCTGAAAGAGAAATACGAAGGAACGGAACGATTATTACGATGAAGATTATTATATGTGATGATGAACGAATGGATGCCGAGCGCGCGAAAATAATATTACTTTCCTGCAAATGTGTTCAGGAGGAAGACATTACGATTCTTACACCACAGGAGATGCATCTGGGACTGGAGGTGCAGGATATAAAATGTGATATTGCGATTATGGATATCGAGTATGAAAACCGGCAGTTCAACGGGATTACATTAAGCAAAGAGTTAAATAAAAAGCTGCCGCTGTGCCAGATCATCTATCTGACATGGGTATTGGAATTTGCACCGGAAGTGTATGATACGATCCACTGCTATTTTGTGTTAAAGCAAAACGAGGAGAAGATGTTGCCGCGTGCGATGGAAAAGGCGATACAGATTTATTGTGATCAGGAAGACCATGAAATTATTGAACTTAGAAATCATGGAAAGATGATGTATATCCGGCAGGCAGATATTATATATGCCGAGAGACAGGATCGGATTGTGCAGATTCACACAGCACAGGGAACGTACCAATGTTATCAGTCATTGACGAAGATTATGAAACTTCTCGGAAGAAATTTCCTGCGCTGTCATGGCGGATATGTTGTGAATTATAATTATATTGATACTGTGATGCGGGAAAGCGTGATTTTGTCAAATGGTACGGAGATTCCGATTGGACGGACATACCGGACATCATTTCATGAACAGTACATGCGTATGGTAGAACAGCATGTGTAATACAGATACAGGGAGAAATGCAAATGGAAAAAGCAGTGGGGATTGGACTGTTTGCCTTGCTGGTTGTGGGCGTTGCCTTTGTGCAGGTGCATTATTACCGGGGGCGGCAGCGGGAAAAGGCAGAGTGTGAACGGCTGGAGCAAAGCATCGGGCAGATGCAGAAGCAATATGTCGATGTGGTAAAACAGAACCAGTCATATCGCCAGATGAATCATGAATTAAAAAAGTATCAGTGGCTTGTACAGGTTATGCGTGAGAATATGGGAACGGTCACGCATGGACAGTTGCTGGAGCTTGTATTGCAGAAGAAAATACAGGAAGCAGAGCATAAACAGATCACTTGTGATGTGCAGGGAACCTTAAATGGAAATCTGCGTATGGACGAGATGTCGCTGGTCAGCCTCGTGATGAATCTGCTGGACAATGCGATCGAAGCATGTGTGCAGACGGAGACCAGACAGATTCAGGTTGTGATCGCAGAAGATCCTGCGGCGCAGATGCTGGAATTGAAATTACAGAACTCAAAGAACAGCAGTCAGAAGCTGCATGCGAATGAAGCAGGAATGGGATATCAGACGACAAAAGAGGATCGCGGCTCGCATGGGTATGGAACACAGATCATCCAGCGGATCGTCGATGAAAATGGTGGTACAATTCGGTATGTGGATGCCGGGGATACCATGCAGATCACCTGCAGACTCTGTATGGAAGATAAAAAGCTTTTGAGCGAGGGATAACGTATGACACAGGATGAATTTAGCTGCCTCTATGAGGAGAATTCATTTACATGTATTATAAAAAAAGGGCTGGCGATGCTGGATGGTGACCGCATCCGAATCGAGCATATCGATAGCGATATGGAAGTTCTGACCATCCCGGATGAGCTTCCGGTTACGCTGTTTGATATACAGGGAAGAAGCTACACGCGCATCCTTCCAGTTTCCGAGCTTGGGAAAAAGGCGTGTTATGAGAAGAAAAATTTAAAGCAGGTGCGCCTTGGAAAAAATTTTCGATTTCTGGATGACTATGCGTTTGCACGCTGTGAACATCTGACAGAGGTCGTGGCAGAGGGCATCGATGGATTTGCTGACCTGCGTCTTGGCAATGGCGTGTTTGATGATTGTGGAAGCCTGGAGATTTTAGCACTCGACGGTGACCGGGAAGCGAAAATTGCAAGGCTGCTTGCAGCTGTACCACGGTTCCTGAAAGCGGAGGATCTGTTGACAGGCGGCGAGATCGGGACGGACGCATGGTATGAGCGTTGGGATTTTGCCCTGCGTGCCTTTTTGAAGGAAGACGATGTTGCGGGCTACATGCAGGCAGTGCTTTTTGGCAAGCGGAAGTTCGCAGACCGGGAAGCGTACATTGCCTATGTGCAGGAGGCAAAGCGCGCATTGTGCAGACTGCGGTTGGAATACGGAGAAGAATTGCAGGCATTTGCCCGGAAACAGTGTGAGGAGTATCTGGGAGAAATGCGGCAGGTATAACGGGTACGAAGAAAAAATGATTTAGGAATTGTAAGATCTGGTTTTTATACAGGAAGGAAGATGGCATGTCTAAATTCACAAAGCAGGCGATCATGGATGGATTTATTGAATTGTCCAAGCAGATGCCGATCGATAAGATCACTGTAAAAAAAGTAACCGATTATATCGGAATTACACGGAATACATTTTACTATCACTATCAGGATATCTATGCACTGTTAGAGGAGATTGTCGTCACAAAGGCGAAGAAATTATTTGTCTTAGATGAGGACAATCTGGAGAACTCGTGGAAGAGTAACCTGCGTTTCATGGGACAGTATGGAAAAAAGAACGAAAACTTTATAAGAAACCTCTACCAGTCAATGGGACGGGACGCGTTTGGTGACCAGCTGTTAGAAATCAGCTATGGCTCCATTTACCGGAGCGTGCAGGCGTACGCAGAAAAAGAGATGGTGCAAAATCCGGACATCACATACAAGGAACAGGCAATCAAGGATACATCTTATATACTCGCGAAGATGCTTTCGGAAAATGCAGTTGAATGGATACGCGGGCGTGTGGAACAGGATCCGGTCGCACTGATGGAGAAAGCGATAGCCGCGGTGGACGGCGTCGGACAGGTGCTGTTGAATAATTTGAACAAGAATTATAATAATAAATAAGCAGAGAAGAATCAGGAGGGTATATACATGGCAGGATCACATATTGCAATCCCGACAATCCTGAAGATCGGGAGCGGAACACTTGGAAACGTAGGAAAATATCTGCAGTCAAGCGGATTTAAGAAAGCGGTTGTATTCTTTGGAAATGGACTTGTGGAAATGTTCGGAAAGACGGTAATGGATTCCCTTTCCGAGGCGGATATCGAGGTGCTTTCGTATTGTGAGCTTGACACAACGGATATCAAGGATATCATCGATCTGGCATTTACAATCGACGCGAAGACACAGGTGATCTTAGGCATCGGCGGCGGCAAGGTCATTGATGCCGGAAAATATGCCGCTTATCTGCGGAAGCTTCCGTTTATCAGCATGCCGACATCGGCATCGAGTGATGGATTTTCTTCGGCAAGTGCATCACTTCTGGTAAATGGCAAGCGTACGTCTGTGCCAGCACGCATGGCATATGGAATCGTGGTGGATACGGATGTATTGAAGTCCGCACCGACGAAGTTCTTATACTCAGGCATCGGTGATATGGTATCGAAGATCACAGCACTGTACGACTGGATTTTTGAGGCGGAGCATGGCGTGTCCGAGGTGAATGATTTCGCGGTAATGATTGCGAAGAAGGCGGTCAACAGCTTCGTGCGGACACCATTTGAGAGTATTCAGGATAACCTCTTCCTGAAGGAGCTGGTTGATTCGCTGGCGATGAGCGGAATTGCAAATGAGATCGCAGGTGGCAGTGCGCCGACGAGCGGTAGTGAGCATCTGATCTCCCATGCGCTGGATAAGCTGCTGGAGGTGCCACAGCTCCACGGTGTGCAGGTTGGAATCGCCACCTATGTGATGGCAGTTGTACAGGATCACCGGTATGTGCGTGTCAATAAGATCTTCGAGGATACCGGATTCTGGGATTTCGTATCGACACTTGGCTTGAATCGCGCAGACTACGAGGCGGCAATCGATATGGCACCGCAGATCAAGCCGAATCGTTACACATATCTGCATGAAGCAAAGTACCGGGAGAAGGCGAAACAGGTGCTTCGCGAAGATCCGGTGATGAAGCGGGTATTTGGTGAATAAGAACAATTAAAAAAAGTTGTGCAAATTAGGCGGAATGTGTAAAAAATATACACATTCCGTTTTTTGACACTTGTAGGAACTTGGAATATATGCGAAAATAACACAGTGCTTTTCTACGCGTATACCAATATTAATTAGATGTATGCAGGGAGAACACAACAAAATTAGAAGATAAAGTGTGAGCGAAGATGAAGATACTTTTGATTAACGGAAGCTTGCGTGGAGATTACAGCTCCTCCCTCAAAGTTGCCCATGCATTTGTCAAAGGCATGGTGGAAGAATATGGAGCGGACACGGAAGTCTGTGAGGTAGCATTGAAGGACAAAAGGATTGACCATTGTCATGGGTGCTTTGTCTGTTGGAAGACGACACCGGGGCAGTGCTGTATCCACGATGATATGGATGAGCTGCGGCAGATGGTGATGGACAGCGATATCATTGTTGAGAGCTTTCCGCTTTATTTCTTTGGACTGCCTTCAAAGCTGAAGGCATTTACGGATCGTATGATCTCCTATGTACAGGAGTATCGCGGGAATCCGGGCGATGAGGAGAATCATCGGTTCCTGCATAACATGCGGTATCCGGAGCTCGAAAAGAAGAAACTGATTTTAGTATCCACATGCGGCTATGAGGTGACAGACAACTGTTACGATGCCGTGTTTGCAGAGTTTGACCGGATCTGCGGCGAGGGAAAATACACAACGGTGCTGGCACCGCAGGGGGGTCCACTCTCAGAGCAGGGGTTTGCAGAGAAGGTGGCACGCTATCTGGAGAAATTCAAAGAGGCTGGTCACGAATATGCAAGGGAAGGCTGTTTATCGGAACGTACGTGGAACAAGCTGCAGCGACCGTTGCTTGGACACAGTACATTCGAGATGGCAATCAATATGAACTGGGACAACCCGGAGGTTGGACCTTACGGAAAGCTGGTGTAGAACGTGGAGATACTAAAGAGATTTGCAGCGAAGCTTGCCTTTGCGATCGCGAATGGCGTAATCCGTATCCTGTACCCGCCCAAGGTAACGTGGGAAGACAAAAAGGCAACGAAAGATGCGTTGAAAAAAGGCAACTGTGTTGTTTATTCCAATCACACAAGTCATGTGGATGGGTTCTATATGACACGACTGTTTGGTAAATATAGGGTACATACCTTTGTTGCGCGGGACTGGTATGATAAGAAGAAGATTAACTGGTTGTTCCGCAATCTTCCATATATCCCAATGAACCGTCAGGAGATGGATACAAGCTGGCTGTCGATGGGGTTGGAGAAGATGAATGAGGGCTGCCCGATCTACATATTCCCGGAAGGACATACGAGCCATACCGGAGTGATGGATGAATTCAAGCCAGGATTTCTGATGCTTGCGAGACAGGCACAGGCGCAGGTTGTACCAGTTGTGATCGACGGCGAATTTAAGGTCTTCCATCGCATGCACATTATCGTCGGCAAGCCGGTCGAGATGGATTTAAACGAAGAAGGCAGACCATCGGTTGTCCTCAAAAAATATGCAGGCGTCTGCAGAGACAGGATCTATGAGTTGCGTGATACCTACGGTGTGAAGAAACAATCATGATATTTGGAGTGGAAACACTCTTAAAATATACCCGTTGATTCGGGGTAAAATATAAGAAAAGGAAGGATACATAGAATGAACGAAAAAGAGTTAGAAATCGCTGAGAACATTAAAGGAATGCTTTCAAAGAATCTTAGAATCCCTGAGGAAGAATTAGATTATGAAGTTCCATTGTTTGGTGATGGAATTGGACTTGATTCTGTTGATTCCCTGGAGATTATCGCTTGTATCGATTCTGCTTACGGCGTAGCTATGACAGGTGTTGCAAAGGAGCACTTCTACAACATCGAGAGCCTTACAAAGTACGTTGTAGCAAATATGTAATAGCAAGTCATACAAAGAGGGCTGTCCCGAAAGGAAACTTTGGGGCAGCCCTGTGTATTCTGAACAGGTAGATAGGAAACGCGCGAATGCGTGGTGGCATATAAAGGAGATAAAAATGGATAAGATTACAAATACACGTTGCGTTGTAACCGGACTTGGCATGATCAGCGCAATCGGAAATAACGTAGATGAGTGCTTCGCAAATGCACTGGCTGGAAAAACAGGAATTGATAAGGTAGCATCTGTTGATACAACCGACTGCTATGCAAACCTTGGTGCAGAAGTACACTGCGATACACTGGATGAGATCGATGAGGCAAAGGATGTTGACCGTGTCAGCAAGCTCTGCCTGAAGGCTTCCAAGGAAGCACTCGATGATGCAGGTCTTGTGATCGATGAGAGTAATGCCGGTCGTGTCGGTGTTGTCATGGGAAGCTGCGTCGGTGGTGTTGTCAGTGTAGAAAATTATGTAACAAAGGGTGAGCATGCAGAGGATATCAACAAGATGACGATTGCCTCGATTGCAAACCATGTAGCAAATATGGCAGGCGCAAAGGGTGTTGTCACAAACGTTGGTAATGCCTGCGCAGCAAGTACGATCAGTATTGCTTATGCGTGTGAGTTGATCCGTGCCGGTGTGGCAGATGCGTTTATCGTTGGTGGTGCCGATGCATTTGCATCTGTTCCATTTTCAGGCTTCTTAGCTCTTCATGCGCTTTCTGAGCAGGCATGTTCGCCATTTAACCACAGCAACGGTATCACACTTGGTGAAGGTTCTGGTGCGATCATCGTGGAGAGCTATGAGCATGCAAAGAAGAGAAATGCGAAGATCTACTGTGACGTGCTTTCAGCAGGAATCAGCAGTGATGCCCATCATATCACAGCACCACGTCCGGACGGACTTGGACAGATGTATGCGATTCGCGAGGCAATTGAGAAGTCAGGCATCGAGCCAAAGGATGTTGCATATGTAAATGCACACGGAACAGGAACCGCCAAGAACGACGAGGCAGAATTCCTCTCCTTACATACAATCTTTGATGAGACAAATCCAGACTTAAGCGTCAGCTCTACAAAGGCAATGGTTGGCCACTGCTTAGGTGCAGCCGGTGCGATCGAGGCAGTTTTCGCAATCAAGGCTCTGACAGAGAACAAGATTCCACCAACGATCGGATATTCTGAGGAGGATATCGAGGCGCTCGGTGAGAAGGCAGGCACATTCGATTTCATGCCGAATACAATGAAGGAAAAGGATTTGCACTATGTAATGTCTAACTCCTTTGCATTTGGCGGAAGCAATGCAAGTATCATCTTCTCGAAGGAGCCGGGCAATGTGAAGGAAACTGAGAACGATGAGAAGGTTTATATCACAGGTCTTGGTATCGTCAGCCCACTTGGAAATGGCGTTGCCAACTATATCGATAAGGTCAATGCACAGATAAAGCCGGAAGCAACGTCTGTACATGCAAATGTCGGAAAAGAAGATTACGACAAATATGGTCTGAAGATGGCGTTCTACAGAAAGCTCGACAAGTTCAGCCTGATGCAGGTAATATCCGGCCTTGAAGCACTGCAGGAGGCAGGCATCGAGGTAACAGAGGAGAATGCAGAAGAGCTTGGTATGATTGTTGGAACCGGCGATGGCCCGCTTACAACCGTATATGAGTTCCAGGAGCACATTTCTGAGAATGGAACAACAGCAGGTTCTGCCTTCAACTTCCCGAACACCGTTTACAATGCAGCAGGTGGATACCTCTCGATCAAGACAGGTATGCGTGGCTATAACGTAACAGTGACAAACGGCGCACAGTCTGGTATGAGCAGCTTGTGCTATGCATATAACGAGATCAAGCAGAACCGCGGCAAGGCAATGCTTGCAACTGGTACCGATGAGAACAGCGAGGTTATGGAGAAGCTCTATGCGAAGCTTGGCAAGGTAGCCGGAGATGTGAAGCGGGCATACGCTGGCGGTGACGGATTCGTGCTTGCCGATGGTAGTACGAGTATCGCACTCGAGAACGAGACATACGCAGCAAGCCACAATGCGAAGAAGTACGCAGAGGTATGTGGTTACGCCATGACACACGAAGGCGTTGCTTACGGTGATGTCGCAGGTACCGAAAAGGGACTGATGAACGCCATCGTAGATGCAGCCGCTATGGCAGGCATTACATTGGATCAGATTGATGCCGTTTACGGATTCGCAAATGGTGCCGACGAAGTCGACACATTGGAGCGCCATGTGTACGAAGAAATTTTCGCAGGAAAGGTTCCTGTACATCAGGTCAGAGATTATACAGGTGAAGGCAGAGCTGCAAGCTCCGCACTGTCTGTTGCACATGCCGCACTTACACTGTCCGGCGATCTTGCCACAAGACAGAATGCTTACTATGTAACAACCGAAGAGGTAACGAAGGAAGTTGTCGACACATCCGCATACAAGTATGTACTCGCAACAAGCTGTGCCATCGGTGGCAGCTATGCCGCAGTCATCTTAAAGAAAGTGGCATAGTATGGATTATAAAAAGATAATTATAGAGGCAATTGCGAACAAAAAGATAAAGTGAATTATATATTTCCAGTTTGTTTCATGAACATATACGATATGTTTGAATATTAGAAGTTCTTAATGTTCTGTAATAATATTAGCCATGTTTGAACACGATGTTCAAACAAG
>ERZ779671.933-NODE-933-length-13608-cov-2.146019_pt1 | contig 13608 bp, 12 predicted proteins | sample MGYA00511074_ERZ779671 | MGnify/ENA primary metagenome ERZ779671 (study PRJEB29588, sample SAMEA2158454) | human gut metagenome | biome: human gut; feature: human-associated habitat; material: faeces | place: Denmark | collected 2008/2010 ... | reverse complement strand
AAATATGACGGGCGACCCGGAAATTATACCGGCAGCGCAGGCACTTGCCATGGCAACAAGCGAAGGTGCAAAGGCGCTTGGCTTTACTGACGTTGGCAAAATAGAAGCAGGGCAGAAAGCCGATATTGTCCTTTATAACATGAATAAACCTTACTGGCATCCGCGCAACGACAGAACTTCGCTGTTTGTATATGCGGCAAACGCCAATGACGCAGATACCGTACTTGTTAACGGCAAAGTTCTTATGCAAAACGGCGAACTGCTTTACATAGACCTGGAGAAAGTTTATGCCGAAGCAGACGCGCGCGCACGCCGCTTAACCAATAAATAACAAAAATTTTGGGAGGGAAACACAAGTGGCTAAAATTTTATTTAAAAGTAATTTAGCACCTTCTGTTTACGAATTTTTAGTAGACGCACCCCTGATTGCACATAAATGCCAACCGGGGCAGTTTGTAATGATACGCACAGACGAAGACAGCGAACGTATTCCGCTTACCATTGCCGATTTTGACCGCAAAAAAGGCACTATTACCTTAATCGTTCAGGCAGTAGGCAATACCACAAAACATCTATGCGAAACTTTTGAAGAAGGCGACGATATTCTTGACGTTGTCGGCCCGCTTGGCCATCCGTCAGAAATGGGCAGGTTTGGTACGGTTGTCTGCGTAGGCGGCGGTATCGGCGTTGCGCCGGTATACCCGATTGCCCGCGCTTACCACGAGCTCGGCAACAAAGTAATTTCCATTGTCGGCGCACGCAGCAAAGATTTAATTATTTGGCGCGATAAAATGCAGGCAATCAGCGACGAGCTTATTATAACCACAGATGACGGCAGTGAAGGGCATAAAGGTTTTGTAACCGACCCGCTGCGCGAAATGCTGGAAAAAGGCGAAAAGATTGACCTGGTACTTGCCATTGGGCCGGTAATTATGATGAAAAACGTTGCCGCAACAACCAAACCCTTTGGCACCAAAACAACCGTAAGCCTTAACACAATTATGGTTGACGGCACCGGTATGTGCGGCGGCTGCCGTGTAATGGTGGGCAACGAAAATAAATTTGCCTGCGTTGACGGCCCGGAATTTGACGGGCATCTGGTTGACTTTGCCAACTTAATGCAGCGCCAGATGATGTACAAAGACCAGGAATCTATTGAATACAGCTGCGGAGGTCATTGCAAATGCGTGGAGGAATGAGAAACCCTATGCCGGAACAGCCGGCTGATGTAAGAAATAAAAACTTTAAAGAAGTTGCTCTCGGCTATGATATGAAAACCGCTGTTGATGAAGCAGAGCGCTGCCTGCATTGCCCTAAACCGCTGTGCGTAAGCGGCTGCCCTGTTAATGTTGAAATTCCGGCTTTTATTCAGGCTGTAAAAGAAGGCAACATGCAGGAAGCTATTAAAATTTTAAAACGCAAAAACAGCCTTCCGGCAGTTTGCGGCCGCGTATGCCCACAGGAAAACCAGTGCGAATCCAAATGCGTGCTCGGCATTAAAGGTCAGTCCGTCGCTATTGGCCGTCTGGAACGCTTTGTAGCAGATTATGCACGTGAACACGGCTTAGATAACGTAGATAATGAAAAAGCAGCTCCTAACGGCAAAAAAGTTGCCATTGTAGGCAGCGGCCCTTCCGGCCTTACCGCAGCAGGCGACCTTGCAAAAATGGGTTATGATGTAACCATTTTTGAAGCACTGCACGCACCGGGCGGCGTTTTAATGTACGGCATTCCTGAATTCCGCCTGCCGAAAGAAATTGTGCAGCACGAAATTGACGCACTGAAAAAGCTGGGCGTTAAAATTATGGTAGACGCCGTTATCGGCCGTTTGTTTACCATTCAGGAACTTTTTGAAGAAGAAGGCTTCGATGCCATTTATTTAGGCACAGGCGCAGGTCTGCCGCACTTTATGAATATTGAAGGCGAAAACCTTAACGGCGTATATTCTGCCAACGAATTTTTAACGCGCGTTAACTTAATGCGTGCTTATCAGTTCCCGAAAGTTGCAACACCGGTTTACATCGGTAAAAAAGTTGCCGTTGTCGGCGCGGGCAATGTTGCTATGGACGCAGCACGTACCGCAAAACGCCTCGGCGCAGAACAGGTTTATATTGTTTACCGCCGCAGCGAAGAAGAAATGCCTGCCCGCAAGGAAGAAATCGGCCATGCAAGAGAAGAAGGCATTGAGCTCCGTCTTTTGAACAACCCTGTACGTATTTTAGGCAACGAAAAAGGCTGGGTTAATGGCATGGAATGCATTAAAATGGAGCTTGGCGAACCTGATGCCAGCGGACGCCGCAGCCCGGTAGCTATTAAAGGCAGCGAATACGTGCTTGACGTTGACATGGTTGTAATGGCGATAGGGCAGGGGCCTAACCCGCTGTTAAAGCAAACCACGCACGATTTAGAAACCAACAAACGCGGCAATATCGTTGCTGACGAAACCGGCGCAACCTCCATCCCCGGCGTATTTGCGGGCGGCGACATTGTAACCGGTGCCGCAACCGTAATTTCTGCCATGGGCGCAGGCAAAAAAGCGGCCCATGCCATTGATGAGTATTTGAAGAATAAATAAGCATATATAATTTACTGTAAAAACAAAAGGTTTACCTGTATAATATAAATATAGGTAAACCTTTTTTTATTTTATTTATTTAAAGCGGGGTGCTGATTATGGCAACTATGCAGGAAATTATTCAAAAATATAACCTTGAAAATATTGGTGGCAAGGATAATTTTATAAACGATAAATTTGACGCCAGAGAATGGTCAGCTCCTATTATACAAGAGCCGCAAGTTTTAAAAGAATATCTTGACGCTTCCGGCATTGTTGGTTCAACTATCAAAGAAATTGCAGTAGTTCATCAAAACTATCACATTTATAACAGAAACATTTTTTATCTTGAAAACGGAAGAAGTAATAATTTTTACATTGAAGATATATTAGACCCTGTAATTATAATTACTGATAAAGGTTGTTATGAGATTGATTTTAGCGAATCAAGTACAGTACGTTTAACTAAAGATTGCTTGAAACGCTGCATGTATGATTTTGAAAATAGTTTTTATGAAGATAAATTAGATATGCGCAAAACATTTTCAATTTTAAACAACAAACAAATTATTGGTTTTACAATTAAAGAACAGGATTTTGAGCATGCTGCTGATGATTTTACCGGTTCTTATGGAATTGGCCTTGACAGTGCACAAAAATCATATATAAAAGAATTGATTTTCTTTACCAATGACAACAGAAAGCTTGTATTTATTAACGATTTCGACGATGGTGTTTTATATTTACTTGACGCAGATGTAGAGAAAGGCTTTAAAGATTGGTGATAAAATGGATACAAATAAAATTTATTTTAAACTTCATAGTTTATGTGGAGCAACCCTTCATTTTGAATTTGGCAATAATAAAGAAAGTTATATTTATTGTTTTGATGAAAATTTAACAGATGCTGTGCCGAATATGGTAAAAATGTATAATAAATTACAAAACTATGAAGATTATAGATTTGAAGCATCGTATGATGGAAAAATTGCTTTTTCTGCCAAAAATTTAAATAAATCTTTAATTCAAATAACAATTAGTTATAGCGAAGGTGATATAAAGGCAGATTTATGCGGAAGATTATCCAGAGAAGAATGTTTAACAATGTTTGAAAATTTATTTGATGATATTCTTAACAATAAAGATTTTCCTCATCAATTTCCGTGTTTTTGGGATAATAATGAAGAAGAATACGAGAAATTTAGTGATGTAGCAGATAAAATTTTTGAAGAATTAGTTGCTAAAAAGTATTGTGATAATGATTTGGATATATGCGACATTATTGATAATGTTATGTGCAGAGAGCTTGTAAGCATAACACCTGAGGGAATTGAATACTATCAAAAATACAAAAGGATGCTTGAAACAAGAACTCTGCCGGAAGGTTGGGCAAAACGTTCTGACCTTGATCCGATAGGCGATTCTATTGTTAATTATATTAAGCAGCATACAAAATAAAACTGTAAAAATCATTATAATTGTATACAACCAAAACAAAATGACATCTGCCTGTATTTGGTGTATAATAAATAATGATATGGTTTACAATAATTAAAATTTTACGAGGTGAATTATATGCGTTTTAAATTAAGAATGGGTGTTTCAGGACGTCATTGCCATTTAAAAAGAGAAGATATGGATATTTTGTTCGGTAAAGGCAGCGAACTGCACCCGATAAAACCGATTGTGCAGCCAGGTCAGTTTACCTGCGAAGAAAAAATTATTCTGGTAACAGATAAAGGTGAAATGCCGCTGCGCGTTATCGGGCCGCTGCGTCCTTATACGCAAATTGAACTTGCAAAAACGGACGCCCGTCAGCTTGGGCTGAACCCGCCGATTTGCTTCTCCGGTTATCTTGACGGCTCACTCGGCGGCAAAATCGTTGGCCCTGAAGGCGAAGTTATTTTAAAAGAGGGCATTATGCTTGTACAGCGCCATATTCATTTGTGCCCGGAAACTGCCGCCAAATATCATTTGAAGAACCATGATATTGTTGCTATGGAAACAACAGGCTCACGTGCACTGCGTTTTGAGCACGTTTATGTAAGAACAGGCCCGGAGCATGCTGACGAAATTCATATTGATACTGACGAAGGCAATGCATGCGGACTTGAAAACGGCGCTTTGGTTGATATTGTAACCAGGCTTTAATTGTTATTGAGGAAGAACAATGCGCAAAATATTGTTTTTTATGCTGTTGTTGGTGCAGCTTACTGCGGCGACGGCCTTTGCGTATACAAATAAAGAGGACGGTTTTAAAACACAAAGTCCGTCCTCTGCTAATTACGTAGAGGCTGTTGGCAAACATTTTTACGGTTTTATTGACGATAACGGTGCTGCGGCAGGATATACCGAATGTTTAAGCAGTGAACAGGCTTCAAAATTTTTAGGAGTCCAGTTCAGCACGGCAGCATTTGATAAAACTTACAGCGATATTTTACTTTTACAGCGTAACGGCATCAGCAACGAACGTATTAATCAGCTTATAGCTGAACCTGTTGTTTCGCTGCTTTTTGCTTTTGCAGAAAATGAAGAACCTGATTACCTGGTTTCTGCGCAAAAGTTTGGCTCAAACAAGTATATTGCCGTTACTTTTAACGTAAATCCGGAAACTGAACCGGTAACAATTTATTATACTTCCGCTAATGATAAGCTTTATATGCTTATGGCAGAACAGCAAACAGCTGTTTCCAACGCTGTTGAAAACCAGCCGGAAAATACCATTGGCGTTATTGGCGGTGCCGATGGTCCGACAGACATTTACGTTAAAGATAATGTTTTGGCTAAAAAAACCAACAAAACTTTTCTGAAAAAGTTTAAAACCGTTAAGCCGGTTGATAAAAATACCTCGTTTACCTTTGGCGAAAAAACAGCCAACGTAAAAGTAACCCTTCCGGATGACTGGTTTTACGTGCAGTTAGCAGACAGCAGATATAATGAAGAGGCTGTTGGTGTAACGGTTGCCATGCCGCAGGAAGCTATGGCGCTGATTCTTAAAGAAGCGCTTGATATTGGTGTTACCGATATAGAATCGGCAGTTATTGCATCGCAGGCCGCTGCGGCTGATAAAAGCATAAGCGCTGAATTAACAGATAAAAAAGATGATATAATGGATATTTTCCGTCATGGCATTATAATATTATCTGTTAAAGCCACCGATAAAAGTTTTTCGGATTTTGTATTTGATAACCCCAATAAAACGGCTTACGGCGTAAATGAAGCGTTGGAAGATATAAAAGCCGCCCTTATTGAGCAGGGAACGGAATTTAAAACCTTTGCTTATAATACGGATTTTAAAGACGGGCAGGGGAGCTTTAGCCTGCAAACTGAATTGAAGCCTGCTGAAACTGATTTTTATTACACTTTAGTTGCCGAAGGCAAAGTTATTGGCAAAGCTGCTTATCTGGCTTTTGTATTTGACCGTAACGGTGATGATGAAAATACGGCACTTAAATTTTGGAACGGCAAAACACTTTTAAAAGATTAATGTCCACATTCGTACTTAAAGTAAAAAGAGGGTACAGATGATGAAAAAATTATATGCTGATATTTTAATGACAGGTTTGATGTGCAGCGTTGCTCTTACGGCTAATGCCTTTGAATATGTAAGCAGCGAAGCAGGTTTTTCCGTTAACATTCCGGATCAGAACATTATGCTGATAGGCGAAAATATGTTCGCTGCCGAAAACCGTGTTTTTGACCTTGACAAAAAACTTGTAAAAACCAACGGCATGCATTTTGTTACCGGGCTTAACCAGGAACAACTTAAACAAAATTTTAATACAGCTTTTACAACGGAAAAATTTACTGCTGACCTCGAAAATATTAAAAAAGCTTTAAAAAGCGGCACTGCTGCTGACGTTTTGCAAAGCAGCAGCTATAAATACCTTGCCGAAGCTGCGGCTGGTGCCTATGTAAATTACAGCGGCGAAAGCGAAGACCTTGCGGGTTTATTGGAATTAAACAAACAATTTGCCGGTATGGCGAACATAAAAAAGGCATCCGTTGAAAATATTAAAGGCAAAGATGCTTTAATGATAGAATCGGATATTGAAAATATAACCTTTGAGTTAAAGCTGCCGCTGAAAAAATCGGAATTATTGCCGCAAGAATCAGTTGATGAAGAAAACCTGAAAGACCAGGGCTTTAAATTTGAATTTGCTGATGACGGCTATTTAGTTACTAAAATAGCAAATTTATATAATATTACAGAAAAAACTTATTTATTATCGGCCAATGACAACCTGTATACGGTAACGAGCCTGTTTGCTTCAACTAACGAATTGCCTGACGATGTCGACAGCCTTTATAAACTTGATAATAAAGGCTTTAATAAATTAAGCAAACAGCTGGTTAACAGTTTAAAATTTACGGAACCTCAGAAAAACGGCAATAAACCGCTTACAATCAATGATAATATCAGCGGACGCAAACTGCAATTGCCGGAAAAATGGCTGTACACAAGAACTGATTTCAGCAGCATTTACGATATTAATAAAGGCGGTTTTGGGCTTACTGCTTACAGCGCTTTGCCGGAAACTTCACTTGATGCTGCAAATAACGCTATTAAAACCTTTGGTATTAGTTTTGATAACAGCTCAAATACCTTGAAAATGGATTTGTCGCAGTTTACAATGCCGGATTTACTGAATTTGTTTGATGAAGGCATTGTTATGGCAAGCGGTAATTTTAATAATGTTGCGCAAATTGAGCCTGATTTCAGCAAGTATGTAAACGAATACAAAACTATTTTCGATAATCCGGAACTAACTAAATTTATCTTCCACAATAGCATGAATCGGCTTTTTAACAGCCTGCGCCCGGAAGATATTGCAGCCATAGAAAAATACCTGAAAGCAGAAAACTTTAACTATACTTTTGACATCAATAATTACAATGCACGCTTTAATTGTGATGCTGACTTAAAAGCTCACATACCAGACATATTTAAAGTGTTGCAGGAAGCAAATGTTATAGCCGGAAATGCCGCTGACGCAGACGAAATGCGCAGCAGCCTGAGTAAAGATAAAGTTTTTGCAATGCTGGATACCAATCTGGTACCGTTTAACTGCTATTTTAAAAACCAGCTTTATTTTGACAGAAGCCAGCGCTTTAATAACCTGTTATATTTCACAAAAGGCGATAAGGCAACTGCCAACCAGCAAATTATGAAGCAGTTTAATACAACCGATTTATATCTTTACTGATTTGTGTTATAATAATAAAGTATCAAGAGGCTTATGCAGAAAATGCCTGAGCCTCTTATATTTTTGTAATAATGTTGTAAAAGTCACCTTCATAAATTGGGTGTAACAAATTTTAAAACGCCTGCGCATATAAATTAACGTGTTTATTATAAAAACGCCTTAAAACGCAAATATGAAGGCGTAAATAAAAGATGATTACATTTCAGCTAAAATTAATAAGAGTATTGATAAAAAGAGGTAAGATTATTCAAAAATAAATATAAAAATAAATATAAAAATAACGTCCGATGTAATTTGTTAAGTAAAATGGTGAATGTGAACTCGTGCAAAACCATGTCAGATATTTTGGTTGGTTTTGCGTTCGCTTACCTTTTGCAAATTTTACATAATATATATTATCGGACGTTATTTTTATATATTTATCTTTCCTTTAAACTTCTGTTTTATCTCATCTTTCAATATTAAAATCAAAGTAAAACTAATACAGCGAACAGCAAACAAATGTTTTGACTCCTTCTTAATTAACTGTTATAATAGAATTATATAAAATCTATTTCGGGAGGCTTTTATTAATGGCCAGACATAAACGCTTTTCTAATTTTGAAGGACAAATTACCGAAGAAATGCTTACTGACCGTCAGCGTCAGATTTTAGAATATATTCGCAAATGTGTTAAAGATAAAGGTTATCCTCCGGCTGTGCGCGAAATTGGCAAAGCTGTAGGATTATCTTCGAGCGCCAGTGTTCATAATCATCTGCATAAATTAGAAGAATACGGCTTTTTGCAGCGTGACCCTTCCAAGCCGCGCGCACTTGAACTTACCCAGGACGCTGAATGGCGACAGAAAACCGTTGTGCCCGTTCCGCTTGTTGGCCGTGTAACGGCAGGTGTTCCCATTCTGGCTGTTGAAAACATTGAAGAAACATACCCTATTCCGCTTGATTTATTGGGTTGCTCCGATGATGTTTTCATGCTTTCCGTGAGCGGCGACAGCATGATTAAAGCCGGTATTTTAGACCATGACTATATTGTTGTGCGCAAGCAAAATTTTGCCAACAACGGCGATATAGTTGTTGCTTTAATCGACGGCGAAGAAACTACTGTAAAACGTTATTTCCGCGAACTCCGCTGCGTACGCTTACAGCCTGAAAACGATGCTTATCAGCCCATTGTTGGCGGAGATAATATTCAGGTTATCGGCAAAGTAATTGCCGTTTTTAGAATGCTGTAATATTTTAAAATTCTCATCAATTTTATTAAAATAAAATTATTTTAGTTTCATATAAGCGTTTGAAAAATATTATATTAACATCCAAATGACATCATAACAATTCCAAAAATTTAAATTATATTACTACTTACTAAAAATTAAAGGACTTGCTCTGATACAGAACAAGTCCTTTTTATATGCCATTTTACGCCGTTGCAGTTATTTTAAAACAATGCTGTAAATAGTATTTGACAGAACAACGGCTATTACAAGCACTATTGCAAATATTATAAAAAACCTTAAAATTCTAAAAAACTTCTTCATAACAAATAACTCTTCCCATAAAAATTTACCATTTTTCAGGTATTGTTTCAAACTTTCCTATGACATACATTGTGCCAAGCATTTCCGTAAGCAGCGTACCTTCATTATTAAAGGTTTCTACTTTTATAATAATTATTTTGTGCCCGCGCTGAATTACCGTGCCAACAGCAGTAGCCACATCTCCGGCATGGAGGTTTTTTATAAAGTTTATCGTGTAATTAATAGTTACTACTCTGGCCCCTACACTTGCGCTTGCCATCCCCAGCGCAGTATCTGCAAGTGCTGCCAGAGAACCGCCGTGGGCAACTTCATATAAATTGGTGTGCTTGGCTGCGTCAATAGGCATTGCAAGTGTTACCTTGCCGCATTCAACGTCAACAAGCTCCATGCCGCACAGTTTAACAAAACTATTAATACTATATACATCTTTGATAATTTGCGTATATTCTTCTTTTGCGCTCATTAACTTAACCTCCCTGCCGGTTCAATTTATTCTTTGGGGCCTACCATACGAGCTGCGCTCATAATGGCAATACGGCCATGTTCAAAAGTCAGCCCGCCCTGAAAATATACATTATATGGCTCACGGCACGGGCCGTCAGCACTTAATTCGATAGAAGCACCCTGTACGAAGGTTCCTGCTGCCATAATAATTTCATCCTGATAACCCGGAATCATGGCAGGAACAGGCTCTACATGTGCGTCAACCGGCGAATTTGTCTGGATTGCAACACAGAAATTGCATAATTTTTCACGTGTTTCCAAACGTATAGCCTGGATAATATCGCTGCGCACTTCTTCCGGCAGCGGTTTTACCGAATAACCAAGGTTTCTAAAAACAGCCGAAGCAAAAATTGCAGTTTTTACGGCCTGCGTTACAACATGGGGCGCAATAAACAAGCCATGATAAAATTCACGTGCCGTATCCCCCAACGTTGCCCCCATCTCGCCGCCTAATCCCGGAGCGGTAAGACGGTATGAAGCAAGTTCCACCAAATCGGCACGGCCTGCTATATAGCCGCCGGTAGGAGCAAAACCGCCGCCCATATTTTTAATAAGAGAACCTGCAATCAAATCTGCGCCGACTTCCGTGGGTTCCTGTTTTTCAATAAACTCGCCGTAGCAGTTATCTACAAAGCAAATAACATCAGGCTTAACCTTTTTTACGGCTGCGCATATCTCGCCTATCTGCGCTACATTAAGTGTTTTACGCACACTGCTGTAGCCGCAGGAACGCTGAATATGTATTAAGCGCGTTTTATCTGTAATAGCGCCGCAAATTGCCTCTAAATCAGGATTGTCGTCCTGCATGGGAATTTCTTTATAAATAACGCCTAAATCTACAAGCGAACCCGGTGTTTTTACGGGGCTGCCAATAATGGTCTGCATAGTATCATACGGAGTTCCTGTTGCAGCTATCATCTCGTCACCCGCGCGCAATACTCCCAAAAGAGCCACTGCCAGCGCATGCGTGCCGCTTACAAACTGTGAACGTACCAGCGCTGCTTCCGTATGGAAAATTTCTGCGTAAATTGCGTCAAGGTTCTCTCGCCCAACATCGGAATAAGCATAACCTGTTGTAGGTTTTAAGTAATAATCTGAAACCATGTGGTTACGGAAAGCCTTCATTACTTTTTCCGTGTTAAATAAGGCGGCTTCTTCATATATTTTAGAATATTTTTCTACATCATTAAGTGCTGTTTTTTCAATTTCTGCAAAGTCTACCATTTAAATAATTCACTCGCTTTTTAAAATATATTCATTGTATGCTTCCAAATCTTCTACCGGCAGAATAACTTTCATTACTGCGCCATTTTCGGTATATTCCTGCTCTAAAACATTGGCTGTTTCATGAAGCTGGGCAGCTTTGGCTGTTTCCGCATAAGGAATACACAAAGTAACTTCCACGGCTTTGCTTTTAAGATGTGATTCTATCATCTGTTGCAAAGTTTCAAGGTTTAACTTTTTAGCTGCCGATATACAAACGGCATCTTCTTCCAGCGCCAATCTGTCAGCCAGTTTGCTGTCCGGAGGCAGTTTATCTATTTTATTATAAACCGTAATAACCGGCTTTGTTTCTGCGCCGATTTCCTTTAAAACTTCGTGTACTGCAGCAGCCTGTTCTTTGTAAAGCTCGTGGCTTACGTCGATAACATGCACCAGTAAATCAGCTTCCGTTACAACTTCAAGCGTGGAACGGAAAGCGGCAATCAGCTGATGCGGCAGGCGCTGAATAAAACCAACCGTATCGGTTATGATTATTTCCTGCTTATTGGGAAGCGTCAGCTGGCGTGTAGTTGGGTCTAACGTTGCAAAAAGCTGGTCTTTGGCATAAATATCAGAATTTGTAAGTGTATTAAGAAGTGTTGATTTGCCGGCATTGGTATAACCTACAAGGCTCACTTCAAATACATTGTTCTTTTTGCGCTTGCTGCGGTGCAACGAACGTACTGCTTTAACCTTTTCAATCTGGTCCTTAATAAAAGCAATGCGGTCGCGGTGCGCCGGGTTCATGTTAGCCTGAATTTTAAACACAAACGCACTGAACAGTTCGTTGTCCGGGCTTAACAAATCGCCGTTCTGCAAAATACGCGGCTGCGGCATTGGCGACAGTTCCAAAAACTTCTCCAAAAAGCTGCGCACACCAAAGTTTGTCATGGCGCTGCCGAAGAACATCGGCGTCAGTTCGCCGCTGTTTACCTTCGCCATGTCGAACTCGTCGCCGGCCATGTCCAAAAGTTCAATATCGTCGCATAATTTATGGTACAAATCTTCGCCGATGGCATTAATAATTTCCGGGTCATCCAGGCTGCCCGTGGTGGATTTTAAAATTTTGGAGCCGTGGCTGCTGTCGTTTTCAAACAGTTCAATCTGTTTTTTAACGCGGTCGTACACGCCGATATAATTGCCGTCGATACCGATAGGCCAGTTAATCGGGTACGCGCGGATGCCCAGCACCTGCTCGATTTCGTCCATCAAATCAAACGGGTCGCGGCCGTAACGGTCCAGCTTGTTAACAAAGGTAAATACCGGCAGCTGCCTGCGGTGGCAAACCCAGAACAGCTTTTTCGTCTGCGGTTCCACGCCCTTGGCGCAGTCAATAAGCATTACGGCGCTGTCAGCCGCCATCAAAGTGCGATAGGTATCTTCCGAAAAGTCCTGATGGCCCGGCGTATCAAGAATGTTTACGCGGTATCCGTCATAATCAAACTGCAAAACGGAGCTTGTTACGGAAATACCGCGCTGCTTTTCAATTTCCATCCAGTCCGAAACGGCATGGCGGTTGGATTTACGCGCCTTAACCGTACCGGCAAGATGAATTGCGCCGCCGTACAGCAAAAGTTTTTCCGTCAGCGTCGTTTTACCGGCGTCAGGATGCGATATAATGGCAAAAGTGCGGCGTTTTTCAATCTTTTCAAGTAATTCCTGCATTGTTTTCCCCCGTTATTCCCTGTTCTGCAATTCGTAAATACTGTAAGCGTCAATAATCTGTTTCAAAATATAATCGGGCACCGGCACAGCCGTTTCCATAACGCCCTTAATGTTCACGCGGAAGGCAACGTCCTCATATTTTTCGCCGCCGTAAGTTTCGCAGCTGAAGCTGGTGCGCATAAACTCATCCTTAAAAGTGCAGTATTTCAGCACGTCATGCTTGCGTTTTAAATCCCATTCGTGGTAAAACTCATACAATTTTTTCTGCGCCTCCGGCGGAATATCCACACCGGCAACCACATAGCCGTCCATAGGCGTGCAGTCCAAATCTTCGTAAACCGTGCCGTCCTCCAGTTCGATGGTAACGGTCATCACATAGTCCACTTCGTTAAATCCGGCATTTTTAATCTGCCATTTTTCGTGCCATTTTTTAATGCACGCCGGGCAGATGAACTTTGCCTCTTTTACAGTATTATTAATGTAATTGTCCTTATAATACAAAACGCCGCCTTCCGGCACAAACTCACTGCCGCATTCGGCGCATACAAGCCTTACGCTGCGAATCATTGCACGCACTCCTTTTCTGTCAAGGCTATAAAAAAAGCCTTCACGGGGATTTCCCGTAAAGGCAGTTGTTTCGGAATGGTCGGAGCGGCGGGATTCGAACCCACGACCTCTTCCACCCCAAGGAAGCGCTCTACCAAGCTGAGCCACGCCCCGAAACACAAGTAATATTATAAACAAACTAAATGCAAATGTCAAGCATTAATTATCAATAACGCGTGCGCCTTCTTCGTCAAGCTTCAGCACATGGTACACCGCCTGCTGCCCGGCTTTTTCAAAAGCCTGCTGCATGGCGCGCCCAATGGCTTCACTGTCG
>ERZ779671.932-NODE-932-length-13639-cov-3.375221_pt1 | contig 13639 bp, 20 predicted proteins | sample MGYA00511074_ERZ779671 | MGnify/ENA primary metagenome ERZ779671 (study PRJEB29588, sample SAMEA2158454) | human gut metagenome | biome: human gut; feature: human-associated habitat; material: faeces | place: Denmark | collected 2008/2010 ... | reverse complement strand
GCGCTCCTTCCTGGGCCGGATGCTCTTCTCCGGCGACGACGTGTACAAGCCCGTCAGCGTGCTTTCCGGCGGCGAGAAGGTGCGCTGCATGCTGGCGCGCACGATGCTCTCCGGCGCGAATGTGCTGATTCTCGACGAGCCGACCAATGGACTCGATCCGGTGGGTATTCACGAGATACGCACCCTGATTCGTTCCCTGCCGCAGAAATATGACTGCACGGTATTGGTTTCTTCTCACTTGCTTCCTGAAGTAGAACTTATGGCTGACGATATTGGTATTCTGAATCACGGTCATCTGCTGTTTGAAGGAACAAAGGAAGAATTGAAAACAAGCGCTCGTGCCGCCGGATTTCCAACGGATAATCTGGAAGATACTTTCCTTGCTATGATTGATGAAGATAATCGTAGGAGAGGAGGTACGGTATGAGTCTCTTAATCGAATCCAAAAAGCTGAAGCGCACAGGCTATCTCCCTGCGTTTTTGGCAGGCGGCTTTCTTGCAGCAGCTTTTCCGGTTGTCTATATGATGGTAAAAGCAGAGGAAATGACTGCACTCTCAGGCAATCCGATCAACATACTGATGTCTGCGAACTGGCAGATGATGGCGATGTTGAACATTCTCATTTCCATTTGCGGTGCTTGTATGATGTACCACACGGAATATGCCGATAACGGTATGCAGAAAATGTCGGTACTGCCCATTCGTCAAGGCAGTATGTTCTTTGGAAAATTTCTAATTGCCGCTTTGGTATTATCCGCAATGGTGGTCATAGAAATGGCAGTCTTAGTCGGCTGTGCAAAGTATTGGTTTCCAAGTTATGTGTTTGACCTGACCGAAATATTGAAAACCGCAGGTTTCCAAATTATAGTTACGCTGCCGACCGTAATGCTTATGCTGGTTATTGCGTCTGCCTGTAAGAATATGTGGGTATCCCTCGGTATTGGCGTGATTTTAGTATTTACGCTTTCCATTCTTCCGCAGGATAATATTGTGCTGAGCCTGTTTCCGTTTGCTTCCCCGTATCAAATGCTCTCTGCGGCAGTGGAAAATAGCCGTACCACCTTATTTTTAGCTGTTTGCGGGATTGAAACGGTCGTGTTCGGTATTACCGAAGTCCTTTATCTGAAAGTAAGGAGGTGCTTTGAATGAATTTCTTATCATTAGTCGGAGTGGAACTCAAAAAAATCCGCCGCTCTAAAATCTTATTGATCTTGCTAATCCCTGTCATTATGATGTGGATTCCGAGCATTATCAATGCGGATATGAACTTCGACCTGAGAGGAATCCCGATTACGCCGGAAAACAACTTTTTCATTCAGGGCTTTATGGGTATGGTTTGGTTTATGATCCCGGCGTCGCTGGTCATCTGTACGGTACTGCTGAATCAAACGGAACGCTCCAATAAAGGAATTTTGAAAATGCTGTCCCTGCCGATTAGCACAACGAAACTATGTCTTGCTAAATTCACAGTCCTGATTTTGTTGGCGGCATTTCAGATGGTTATGTCCATTGGAGCGTACTATATCTGTGCGGCAATCGTTACCCATACGCAGGATTATAACTTTATCCTTGAGCCGTTATATGTCTGCAAAAATGTATGCAGTATCTATGCCGCTGCAATTCCAATGGCTGCTGTATACCTTGCGGTTTCCACTTTAATCCAGTCTCCCATTTTTTCGGTCGGTATCGGTCTGGCTTCGATTGTACCTTCCGTGCTTATGATAAACACAAAAATATGGTTTGCCTACCCGATGAGCTATCCGTTCTATCTGATAATGGTGGCGTATGGGAGAGCTGCTGAAGGTGTTTATGAAACACAAATCGCTTGGCTTCCGTGGCTGCCTGTTGCAGTCGGAATCACTATTTTGGCACTTGTCGTATCCTGTATGCGATACGGCGCATCTGAAAGGAGATAACTACAATGAAAAACAAAATTTTAACTGCGATTTCTACCATTATGCTCTTTGTCCCATGGACGATCCTGCCACTGCGTACCTTTGATTGGGCGCTGGAATCCCCGGTAGCGGAGATTATGGTTTACAGTTACGCCGCCTTTATGATTTTTTCAGGTATCTTTTCCATTCTCAGCTATACCAAAGGAAAAGTAAAATCCAAACTTATGCAGGTATGTGTCGTGATTAACAGTATTTATGCGGTTGGCGCAATCGCAATTATCGGTATGAATATTGTAACGAGGATTGGCGGGTGATGATATGAAAAAAATAAAAATTCTGATTGCCGTTTTGCTTTCCTTATGTTTGGCTTTTGCTGTTACAGGGTGCAGCGGCGACAACCTGAAAGATAGTGTTATAAACGGCTTTAATGATATGCTCCAGCATTTCAGCAAATATGCCCTTACGGACGAAAAAGATTTGCAGGGCGATAAGACCAAAGGGGAAGATACCTATACCGGCTCCTATACAGCAGATTATGAGGATTTCAATGATAAAGAATACATCTTTGGAGGTACTGCGTTAGAACGGGATAAAGGAAGTGAGCTTACTGTAACTTACGAGTTGACGGTTGATTCCGGCACGGCGAAGCTTTACTGGCTTGATAAGGGTGAGGAAAAAATGATTGCCGATACAAGTAAAAACGGAACATATTCCGTTACCCTTGACGAAGGCGACAACTATCTTACTTTAGAAGGCAATGATTTTTGCGGCTCATTGCAGGTGGTTGTGGAATGATTGCAAAAGCAAGAACAAATCCGCTAAATCTTTGTGCTATGCCTAATACTTTGGAATGTTCGATAAACCGCTAATTCACTCTTGTTCAGATAAAGCAGAGCTGGATTTAATTCGCCATCTACTTTGCCATTGTCGCCATTTCACTCGCCATTTAATTTGCCATTCCGTATTGTCGCATTGAGCATAAAAGCGTTATCAATTTTATTTCCCCATTTTTTAGCATAACATTGAGTAGTGAAAAGAATGAAAACCGCAGGACTTCGATATATAGCTCTGCGGCTTTCAGCTTTTCGATATTTTAGTCTCTTTTGATATGCTTTTGTATATCTTCCACAGACGGGAGCTGTTTGCTCAAAGCTTCAGGAAGCTCACTTGTAACTTTGTATTCGCTGACACCGATTGGCTTTGACATATCTTTTAAGGCATATTCAGCGACTAATGCGTTTTTGCTTTTGCACAGCAACAGACCGATAGAAGGATTGTCATTATCCTTTTTCAAAATCCCGTCAACGGCTGAGAGATAAAAGTTAAGCTGTCCAGCATATTCCGGCTTAAATTCTCCGGTTTTCAGCTCAATCACAACATAGCAGCGAAGATTAAGGTTGTAGAACAGAAGATCAATGTAAAAATCATCGCCGCCGACATTGAGATGATATTGATTGCCGAGAAACGCAAATCCCGTTCCCAACTCTAAAAGCAGCTTCGTTACATCCTGAACAAGAGCCTGCTCTATATCCCGTTCTACCATATCTTCCTTGAAAGGGATAAAATCAAAAATGTATGGATCTTTCATTGTTTGTACGGCAAGCTCACTCTGCGGCGAAGCAAGTCGACTTTCAAAGTTTGAAATCTTATCAGCAATAGCCTGCCGTTCATATAAGCCGCTTTCAATCTGATGAATCAAGACATTATGCGACCAGCCATTTTCTGCGGTCTTTCGTATATACCACTCTCTTTGCTTTTCTCCTTTAACCTTATCCAAAATTGCAACATTGTGCGACCACGGAATTTGTGCAGACACCGTCTGCACAAATTGCTCATCAGGATAAGTGCTTGCAAATTTTGACATATATTTAAGGTTGCGAACAGAATAGCCCTTTGCGTTCGGGAACGAGAGCTTAATATCAGCCGCCAGATTTTCAATAAATTTATTGCCCCAAGATTTATGCTCGTTTATGATTTTTCCGATATTGTAATACAGCATAATCAGCTCTTTATTTACACTTAAAGTAGCTTTGTACTGCGCCTGCTGAATTTCCTGTTTGATAGTTTGCACCAAATCAAGATACTCGTTATTATTCATCAACATCTTTATACCCTCCAGTTATCTATTTCAAAAATTGATTGCGATATTCCTGATGACGGAAACGATAGCCCTGTGCGATCAGCGTATCCGTTTTCAATGCGACCAAGTTTATGTCCGAGTGCATTGCCCGTGCGATCTGTTGAATATCATACCCGTTTTCGATATATTCCAGTATTTCATCATCAGGCAGGGAGATTTGGGAAGCAAAGATGTTTGCCTCGTACTCCATTCGGCTTTGCCGCATATCGAAAATATTAAATTCCTTGAAGCCGCCAGCTTTGACCGCTTCTTCTCTATGTAATGCGTCGTGTCCAATCTCGTGCAGCATTACAATACGCTCCATTACAGGGTGCAGATCGTCTTTTATGAAGATAAAACGGTTACGCATTAAAACCTTGTATGCCCCTCGCTGTTTCTTGAAGGCTAATGGGATAACTTCTATGCCCAGTTCTTGTGCGATTCTATGCGGATCTCTTGTGCAAAGGTCATTTGCCAGCCGATTCGCCTTTCTGACAATCTCTAAAGTCTGAATATCCAAGAGCAAACACCCCCATTCTACTGCCAGTAAGTATATCTTATCAAATACACTGTCCGAAAAAGAGGACATCAAGCGTTATTTCCGGTATTTTTTGGGAGTGTACTTTTTATTCTTCTCTTTGGCGATCCAGTACGCTTCCTGAATGCCTTTCATCATCTCGTCCAAATCCTCATCTGCAAGCTCGCCGCCTGCAAAAAGCCCCGTAACCTCTGCCATAAGCTTCTTTGCCTGTCTTGCGCCTTTGCTTCCGTATTTGGATTCAGCGTTCAGCAGAAATTCCTCGTCATCGGTAAGCAGATAGTTGACATCGACCTTCAGGACTTCCGCCATCTTATAATAGGTTTCCCTCTTTTTCGGGTAGCGGGTGCCAGCCTCATAATTCGATATTGTCCGCAGAGAAACGCCGATTGCTTTTGCAAACTCATCTTGCTTTAAGCCTGCCTTCGTGCGGGCTTCTTTTACTTTCTCACAGAATTTCATTTCATCTGACCTCCAAATTATCCCACCTGATTTGAAAATATCTTGCGTATCTGTATTGACAAGCGCAAGTAAATTTCGTATAATGTCAATACGCAAGTAAGTTGCGTATATATAATACCTGAACTTGCGTGTTTTGTCAAGGGAGTCCAGCAAATTAGCTTGAACTTTTATCTACCAACAAATGATACCCGTTTTAAGGATTGAGGCGAACAGATGGGACGGAAAGATACACTCGCTGCGAAAAGCATTCGGAAAATGTATGAGCAGCTTAATTTGAATCAATCAGATATATTCTCGAAAACAAAACTGCTTCTCAGCGTATACCGTGATGTGGTCTGGATTACGCTGAGCGAATCTGCCTGTGTGAATGAGGAGCTGGTCTATTACGGAGAAGAACTGAACAGCGCCCTTGTTTATTTGGAGCTGTTTGCGCCGGATACCGAGAAGCAGGAGTTTGAGAGCCGTATCAGCGCCTTGTTTGAAAACAAGTGGATGGTTGATCTGATTGATACCGCTATGGCGAAAATATATGACTACCATAACAACGGCAGGCTGTACCACGAAATCATATCAAAAAGCTACCTGACAGCGTTTCGGTATACGGAGAGCGACCTGCTCGATCTCTTGAATATGGAGCGCAGTACCTTTTACGACCGGAAACGGGAAGCAATTTTGCTTCTCGGCGTATCCCTGTGGGGATATGCGATTCCGAGCTTCAAAGGAATCTTTAATATGAAGGGAGCTGATGAAAGCGACGATATTCCCGATTTTTTCAAATAAAGGCTTGTCCGACTAAAGTCCGACGAAATCCCTACTGAATGTCCGACCTTGCGTATGCTACACTGTGTATGCTGCCCGAAGAACGGCTTTCGTTTATGGAACGAGGCTGAAAACAAAATGGCAGAAAATTGGCGCAGTTTTGCCGATGATACGAAAAAGCAAATCTGTTACAATTAGTATGCCTAAAGCTTTGAGAATTTTTCTTGATTTTCAAATGCTGGTTGAATATCTTTTAGGCGGCAATACAGCAGCTTAGGCAAAACGAATTGAATATGTGTTTTGAAGAAGCAGTTATAGCTTTCAGCCTTCGGGCTTGAATGTTATAGCTGCTTTTTTTGTGCAGCCCTTTTCGCTTTTGTCAAGCGGAAAGGGAGCTTTATGTCTATCACAGTATGGCAGGCATTTATATGTAGGTATCCGTGATCTCCGGAGTTTTTGATTTCGACCTTGTATATCAAAAATTCCAAATTTAAGGAGATTACGGAAATGAAAAAACTTACAGTAAACGAGCAGGAAGAATTATTTGCACAGGATTGTAAACTCATCAACCTTCGGTATGAGTATAGTGGTTTCACTGGAACGGAAAAATGGGCAATTATAACGGAGCTGTCCGAAGAAGCATTGTGGGATAAGTACCCTGATGTCATCAGCAGGTATACGCCTTTTATACTTCTGTCAATGGCACAGGGAGAAGTGATTAGTGAATCACATAGAAATAATGATAAATATGAAAAGCGCAGCAAAAGGACGATAGATGTATACGGTTATGAAGATGATATTTTTGAGCAGTTCCATCCGAAATCTATCGCACCGTTTATTGATCCGTTTGATAAAGCGGAGGAGGAACAGATCGAGGAAGAAAAAGAAAAGCTACGACAATTAGAACTTTCTAAGGTAAGACAAGCGTTAAGTATGCTCCAACCTGTTCAAAGGGAGCGCCTTCTTAAATCCGTTTTGCTTGGGATTAGTTCAAGGAAAATTGCAAAAGAGGAAGGCATAAATTATAGCTCCGTAGATAAGTCAATCGCTGCCGCAATAAAAAATTTCAAAAAATTTTATGAAAACCTCTGATTTTGGGTGTGCATTTCGCACCCCTTTGTCCAAATGAGTGAAGGGGTATTTCTATTCCGGATATGAAATGCGCTTTCAAAACTCAATGAACAGAGAGGTTATACATAAAATGAAGAAAACAGAAATCAGGCGTGGAGATATATTTTCCTACGATTTCGGCACAAGAATCGGCTCTATCCAATCAGGTGTAAGACCTGTGCTGGTAATTCAGGCAGACAATTTCAATGCGAATGCGCCTACTGTTATTGTTGCGTCCATTACGAGTGTAATAAAAAAGAGGTATTTGCCGTCCCACATTATTTTAGGCGAGGATTTTGGTCTGACGAAGCCTTCAATGGTGTTGCTTGAGCAAATACAGACTGTGAATAAAGATGATTTGACAGAGTATATTGGCTTTGTTGATGATGAGCGCCTTTGGAGACAGATTAACGCAGCCTTGAAAAAAACATTCGGTCTATGGCTTTACAACACTGACAGGATCGGCGACATTCGCTGCCTGTGTCCTAAATGCTTAAACGACTATTTTCGCAATCCGAACTATGTTGTCAGACGCCTTGATCCTTTCGCTAAAAGTAAAGGCACTTGTGATAAGTGCAATGATAGAGGTTGGGATTATATCGTTTATGACAAACGCACCTCTTTCAAAGGGAAAGGGGTATAGGGATGTCGCAAAACAGGGAAAGGAAACGGAAGTTTGACATTCCTATATGGTGTAAGGCAAATCTGTCGATTGAAGAAGCCGCAGCCTATTCCGGTATTGGAATGGCGAAACTTTATGAGATGACAGAAAGTGAGGATTGCCCATTTGTCTTATGGATAGGTAGCCGGAGAATGATTAAGCGAAAAGTTTTTGATGAGTATATAGAGCGGCAATACTCAATTTAATGAAAAAGTCAAGCCTGCGATGAGCCGATTCGCATAATTGGCTTATCGCAGGACATTGGCTATGCTGTAACTACCAAAAGCAAGGAGGTACAGCAATATGCTCAACAAAAAGAACGATCCGGATATGTCGAGAGTCCCGTTGTGGAAGAAAATGAATTTAACGGTGGAAGAAGCCGCCGAATACTCAGGAATAGGCGTATCTAAAATTAAAGAAATTTCAAATCAAAAAAACTGTCCCTTTGTCCTATGGAATGGAACAAAGCGGTTGATTAAAAGAAAACAATTCGAGGATTATCTCGAAACACAATATTCCGTCTGAGAGGAGGACAAGCTAATGGATAATAAACTGACTGAAACAGGCAGTTCCAACAGGCGTGTAGCTGCTGTTCCAATTTGGGTAAAACCTTATTTGACGATAGAAGAAGCGGCAGAGTATACGGGAATAGGCAGGGATAAGCTTTATGAAATGACGAGCCTTGCCGATTGTCCGTTTGTGCTGTGGGTAGGCAATCGGAGAATGATTAAGCGCAGGATTTTTGATGAATACATTGAGCAAATGTATTCAATATGATGGAGGTTGTATGGACGAAAAAATTTTAGCTTACAGAAGTGAACTCCAAAAGAGGTCGGAAAACACACCGTTTTGGACGAAAACGATTTTAACCGTTGAAGAAGCTGCCGCATACACCGGAATCGGAAGGGCAAAAATCCGCCAAATCATTTCACAAGGGAATTGTCCTTTCACGGTAAATAACGGCACACAAATCTGTGTGATCCGAGAAGCGTTCATTGATTATCTTGATAAGCAGTTTCGCATATAGGAGGAGAGAGAATTATGCCGAGAACAAAAAGAAAAGACAAGTCGAGAGCCGTGCTTCGGACAGGCGAATCGCAAAGGGCTGACGGAACTTATCAATTCCGGTGGACTGACAGTAATCATAAGAGGTTTTGCGTATATGCCAAGACGCTTGATGAATTGCGCTATAAGGAAGAACAGATTAAAAAGGATAAGAGCGATGGCATTAAAACCGAAGCCCGATATACGACGGTCAACGAGGTCTATGAGCTTTGGAAGGAGCTGAAGCGAGGGCTGAAGAACAACACCTTTGAGAATTATAAATATATGTATGAAACCTTTGTCCGTCATCAAATAGGCTCAAAGACAGTTTCATCGTTGAAAAAAACAGACATAAAGAGGTTTTATAATTACCTTACAGACGAGCGTCAGTTAAAGCCTTCGACCATTGACAGTATCCATACGGTTTTACATCAGATTTTGGATATGGCTGTTGACGATGATTACATAAGGAATAATCCGTCAGATAATGTACTTAGAGAGTTGAAGCAAGCACATTGCTTTAAGACAGAAAAGCGCAGAGCTTTAACCCGTCCCGAACAGGAGTTGCTTTTAAGCTATTTGAAAAATACTCCCGCCGCACAATATTGGTATCCAATCTTTGCGGTTTTGGTAGGAACAGGGCTTCGAGTCGGAGAACTTACCGGATTAAGATGGTGTGATGTCGATCTGGAGAACGGTGTTATTGATGTAAATCATACTTTGGTTTACTATGACCACCGCACCGATGGAAGCAAAAAAGGCTGCTATTTTAATGTCAATACGCCGAAAACTCCGGCTGGAAAGAGAAAAGTGCCAATGCTCAGTTTTGTGAAAGAGGCAATTATAATGGAAAAGGAAAGGCAGGAGCTGCTCGATCTTCATTGTACCGCTACCATTGACGGATACACAGATTTCATTTTTATCAATCGCTTCGGCAATCCACAACATCAGGGAACGCTCAATAAAGCAATCCGCCGCATAATTCGTGACTGTAATGATGAGCAGTTTTTGAAGAACGAAAATCCCGAAGTGCTGCTTCCGCATTTTAGCTGCCATTCATTAAGACATACATTTACGACGAGAATGTGCGAAGCGGGCGTGAATGTCAAGGTCATTCAAGACACGCTTGGTCATAAGGATATTTCAACAACGCTTAATATCTATACCGATGTAACGAAGGAGCTTCGGCAGTCCGAATTTGAAGGTCTTGACTCATATTTCAAAAGCGAGTATAATAAAGTGTCAGACGAGTAAGGAATATTTCGGAGACGATGATAAAAAGCTTATACACCATTTACACCAATTTGTACTCCAATCCACCGAAAAACAGCACGAATTTATAGGGATATAGCGATTCCGGAAGAAACGCTGTTTAGACCTGTTATGAGATATGAGGAGGTTTAGGACGGATTGAAAAGATGGTTGCTTTCGTCCTAAATATGCACATCTGACTGAGAGAAACAAAGAAATATATCTCTCGTCTGCTTGGTATAAGTCGCACTGGTCTTTTGGCAAGCTTCAGACATACGCGAAGAATATGAGTGATGATCAGCGCAGATATTTCACCTGCGGACTCCCCTATCAGCTTTCGATAAAAGAGCACCTGCTTGACAAGAATCAGATAGCGGACGAGCTTTCCGAGGGCGACCAGTCCGAGACGACGTTCGGTATGGAAATGGAGTGCTTGTGGTTCGGAGATACGGACGGCTCGCTGTTCTCTTACGATGATATAGCTAAAACTCGTCAGATAAAGCAAGCCATATATCCCGACTATATCAGCTCTCTTATACCTAATTATAAACAGAAGATACCCCCACTCGCATTTAATGAGAGGCGTGTTCTTTCTGCTGATGTTGCGCTGTTGGCTTCTAAGAAGCAAAACAACGACGCCGCGTCTATATGGATTAACAGGGCTATACCTAATTCAGAAAATAGATACATCAGCAACCTTATATATACGGAGAATCACGAGGGGCTTCACACGAACGACCTCGCTTTGCGTATACGTAGGTTGTACGAGCAGTTCCATTGTACCGATATAGCTCTCGATGTTAAGGGTCTTGGTATAGGCGTGTACGACGCTCTCGTGCGCGATATATATGACCCGGAGTACAATGTCACTTACCCGCCACTTAGTTGTTGTAATGACGATGTGTATGCGGCTCGTTGCACAGATAGAGAGGCTAAAAAGGTCATTTGGGCGATACAGGCTACAAGTCAGTTTAATAATGATATGTATCTTGCGTTGCGTGACGGCTTCAAACAGAATAAGATTAAACTCCTTAGTTCCGAAAATGACTTCTACGAATTGCCGAGAGGTATTGTCCAAGCCATACTTGACGACGCTGAGCTAAAGCGTAAAGTTCTGCTTCCATATATTCACACAACGCTTTTTATTAACGAAATAATAAGCCTAAAGTACACACCTACAGGTACTTTAATAAAAGTCAAAGAGCAGTCCGGTATGAGAAAAGACCGAGTGTCATCGGTCGGCTACAACTATTGGGTTGTTCAAGAGCTTGAGAGAAAGCTTAAGCCCAGCAACAAACCACCCGAGCGTAAAGTGTTTGCGTTCAAGAAACCTATTATTAAATAAGAAAGGAGATGCGAAGTGGCAAAAAAGAAAGAAACTGCTCCGCTGCTCTCGCCTGAAGAGCAAAAGAAAGTCGATCTTGAAGCGGCAAAGGCGGAGTTCCATAAAGCTCTTCTGTATGCACAGAAAATAGCTCAAAGGAATATAAGCAATCCTGCGTCCTCACAGCAGAGCCGAGGTCAATCGTACTCCACCTATACAAAGGAAAATATTCTGACGTGGCTTAAAAACCCGTCAACAAACGCAAAGAGTCTTCGCAATGCGTCGATGTATCTTTACAATGCTTCGCCGCTGTATCGTCGCCTTATTAACTATCAAGCAAATATGTGGCTGTGGGATTATGTGCTTTACCCTCTTGGATATGATGAGTCTAAGATGAAAGCTAATAATCTTCAGAAGCAATATCTTGCTGCGGCTAAAAAGTGTGAGATTTGGAATCTGAAGAACGAGCTTTCCAAGGCTGCCGTGAGTGCGGTACGCGAGGGAATCTTCTTTGGCGTGTCGTGGGAGTCTGGCGATTCGTTCTTCATTCAAAAAATCAACGCTGATTATTGCACTGTTGAGGCTATCGCTGACGGTACTTATCTCTATACAGTTGATATGTCTCAGATTAAAGAGGACGAGCTTGGATTTTATCCACCCGAGTTTACCAAGATGTGGAATGCCTATAAATCTGATGGAGTTAAGAGACAGTTCGTCCCCGAAGAGATATCTTGGTGTCTCCCGTTCTGCACCGCAGACGGCGACCAAGGTGCGTTCATACCGCCTTATGTTGGTTGTCTCCCCGACCTGTTGGATATAGAGAACTATAAGGCGTTGCAGGAGACGGCTACCGAGCTTGCTAATTATAAGGTGCTTGTCGGCAGAATTGACCTTGATAGTCAGGGAGCGCCGACGATAGATTGGAATTTGGCAATGCAGTATTACACTCACCTCTGCAATGCGCTTCCTCCGCAGGTTGGCGCGGCTGTACTCCCGTTCAAGGTCGAGGATTTTAACTTCGATCAAGACAGAGGTATAAGCACAGTCGATATTGTCACTCGTTCGGTCGAACAGTATTGGGAGAACTGCGGTTCAAACAGCGTTCTTCACGGCGGTAAAACAGATACATCGGGCGGTATGAGCCTTGCTATAACTACCGACTCAGAGCTGTTGCTTGGATTCTTGGGTAACGCGCAGAGGCTTGTCAACAGACATCTTAAATATCTCAGTGGAACTATCAAGTTCCAAATACAGTTCTTGTCAACTACTATCTACAATCGCAAGGATATCGTTGGTATATATAAGGAGGCGGCTACATATGGCGTAACTCCCAGTATGTATTTTGCGGCTCTCGGCTTGACTCCTCTTATGGTGTCTGGACTTAATCGTATTGAAAAGGATATTATTGGCGTTGATAAGCTTAAGCCGCTCCTAAGCTCACACACAACTTCGTCCGAAGAGATAGGGCGTCCCGCAGAGGATGAAAGCGACCTGTCTGATGAGGGCGCAAGGACACGCAATAAGCAGTAGTCCGAAGGAGAATAACAAATGAACTATATTAAGATAGCAGACCCCGCAGTCATTAAGGCTCTTAGTGACGCGGGGTTTAGTTATATTCGGGAAAAAATCAATGACATCGACATAGCGATGTTTGAGGCTACACCCGAGCTGTTGGACATTGTACATAGCAAATTCAGCGATACAAAGTCCATATACAGCAATAAACTACATTTTTAAGGAAGGAGGAAACATGGAAGGAAAAGTGTCTCAAATTCACACCTTTTCAAAAATCACTCCGCTCCAAAAGCTGAATGAGAATTTTACGCTTGCGGAAAATTCTCCGTGGGATGAAAAGATTTTAGCAACTGTTGTAAGTTAGTAAATTAGGAGGTACGGGCATGTCCAGAATAGGTAGAATGCCAATCGCAATTCCTGCAGGTGTTACTGTAGAAGTTGCAGAAAATAACAAAGTGACTGTGAAAGGTCCCAAGGGTACTCTGGTAAGAGTATTACCCTCTGAGATGGAAATTAAAGTGGAAGGTGCAGAAGTTCTCGTAAGCAGACCCAACGATCTGAAGAAGATGAAGTCTCTTCACGGCCTGACAAGAACTCTGATCCACAACATGGTAGTAGGTGTTACCGAAGGTTTCGAGAAGAAGCTGGAAGTAAATGGTGTTGGTTACAGAGCTGCTAAGTCCGGCAAGAAGCTGACCCTGAACCTTGGTTACTCTCATCCTGTAGAGATGATCGATCCCGAAGGCATTGAAGCTGTAGTTGAAGGCCAGAACGTGATCATCGTTAAGGGTATCGACAAAGAAAAAGTTGGCCAGTACGCTGCTGAGATCAGAGACAAGAGAAGACCTGAGCCTTACAAGGGCAAAGGTATCAAGTATGCTGATGAAGTTATCAGACGTAAAGTTGGTAAGACTGGTAAGAAATAATTAAGGAGAGTGTGAAGATGGTTAGCAAACAGTCA
>ERZ779671.923-NODE-923-length-13705-cov-1.990403_pt1 | contig 13705 bp, 9 predicted proteins | sample MGYA00511074_ERZ779671 | MGnify/ENA primary metagenome ERZ779671 (study PRJEB29588, sample SAMEA2158454) | human gut metagenome | biome: human gut; feature: human-associated habitat; material: faeces | place: Denmark | collected 2008/2010 ... | reverse complement strand
AAACTCTTTAGCACATACAAAATGGATGTGTAAATATCATATCGTCTTCACACCTAAGTATAGACGAAAAATAATCTATAATCAATACAGAGAAAGTTTAAAAGAAATAATCCAAATTCATATTATCAACACTCTTTAAAAAGATATGAAGAATTTTTATCTTGGTTAGATTATGATGAAATAAAAAAAGAATTTGACAAATTAAAACAACAAGATCAAATCAAATTTGTGACTTTCCACCAGTCTTATTCATATGAAGAATTTGTTGAAGGTATTAAGCCTGATATTTCCAAATGGAACGATGATGGTTCTGAACTTAAATATGTTGGAAAAGATGGGATTTTTAAAAATATCTGTGAACATGCTAAACCTATAAAAGTATCCTCTATAAAACATCAACCTATTGATTTTTCGAATACCAAAGTGTTTAAAATGTCACTCGGAAATACTTTAGAAAAAGAAGATGATATATATGAATATTGTATATCTAATGATGTAGTTGCTCTTGGATTCAAAGATGTTGATTTTTCTGACTGTAAAACTAGCCAAGACTTTAAAGATAAAGATGATTCTTGGGGAGCTACTGCATTAGAGCGATTTATTAATTGGATGGATGTCGGAGATATTATAATTATTTCTAATGGTAATAAAAAATTTAGAGCTATAGCTCAAGTAACTGGGAACTATTATTATGATAGAACAACTCCAATTAGATATTCTCATTTTAGAAAAGTTGAATGGCTTTATAAAGGAGAAGATATTTACTATTCTAAAATTAATAACAAAGTTTTTTCACAGCAATCAATTTATGGTTATTTTGATCCTAGTAAAAAAGGTATGCCAAATTATAATCCAGATTTAAATACCCAAGAATTAAACAATATAATTACTGGCAAAGTTGACAAAGAAATTGCGTTACCACATATCTTAATCATTGATGAAATTAATCGAGGTAACATTTCTAAAATTTTTGGGGAATTAATAACCCTAATTGAGGAAGATAAAAGAGGAACTTTGTCAGTTAAATTACCATATTCTCAAGAGGATTTTACAGTTCCTCAAAATCTATATATCATTGGCACAATGAACACTTCTGACCGTTCTATTGCAAGTATAGATATTGCTCTTCGTCGTCGTTTCAAATTCGTTGAAATGATGCCAAGACCTGAATTGGTTGCGGATTTTGGATGTAGTTTTCAATCTATTTTTGAAAAACTAAATACAAAAATTAAAATTTTGCTAGACAGAGACCATCAAATAGGTCACAGTTATTTTATAAATACAAAATATGCAAACGCAGACATTAGTATTTTGAAAGAAATCTGGTTTAGTGAAATTATTCCTCTATTGAATGAATATTTTTATTGTGATTGGGAAAAATTAAAATTAGTTATTCCTGGTTTTATAAAAGAAATTAATATTCCAGAAGAATTAAAAAATGAGTGTGAAGATTCTATATATGAATTCAAAACACCTAACGAAGTTAAAGATTTTATTGGTGCACTAACGCAGGATAAATTTAAACAGGAAAATTAATGCGAGAATCTATTGCTATTAAAGAATATTCTGAAATTAAAGAAAATAAACTTGAAAGTTGCAATCTAGATAAACTGCAAGCTTATTTGAAATGCCGGAACTTAGATTCAGCTCTAAAAGTTACAAGACATGGTATAAAAACCAAATCTTGGGTAGGCGTTATTAAATATAAAAACTTACATTTAGAAATTCTGCCAAAACTTATTTCTGCAGATGCAAATAATGATGGTGAAATTTCAGAAGCTGAACGAAGCATAATTCTAAAAAATCTAATTTATATGCTTTCTTACACAAAAAATCTTGATATCAAGACAAATGATAACGCGAAATTAGCAACTGAAAAAAATCCATTCATAGAAATTTTGATTAGAGAATTTGCTAACTCGTTATTTGAATCTTTAAAACGTCTAACCCCTAAAAGATACATTCGTGAAGAAGAGAATCTCAACTACTTAAAAGGTAAAATAAAATTTAGCGAGAATATACGGTATAATTGCACGAACCAAGCAAAATTTTATTGCGAGTATGACGAATTTTCAGAAAACAACCTTTTGAACCAACTGTTTTTATTTGTTTCAACCTGTTTGTATAACATTTCAAACAACAGTTACAACAAAAAAATTCTGAAATTTATTATTAATTATTACTCAGATATTGATTTTGTAAGATTTGATAAGTTTAAAGTAAGAAAAATTAAATTAACCAGAAACCAAGAACTTTTTAAAAAGCCATTCAATCTTGCAAAAATGTTTATTGAACAAACTAGTGTTGATTTATCTAAAAACAAATTTGAAAATATTACACTTGTATGGGATATGAATAAACTTTTTGAAGAATTTGTTTTTGAATTAATAAAACGTAAAATTCCTGGATGCCAACCAAAAGCACAAAAAACAAAGCGTCTTTTAGTTAGGGATAAAGAAACCAAAAGAGATACAAAAGTTGATATTTTTATACCAAATCCACGGGTTATTATTGATACTAAGTACAAAAAATTCAAAAAATTTGATGACATTTCAAGTGCTGATATCTATCAAGTTACAACATATTGCCTGTTGCACAAATATAACAGAGCAATTTTATTATATCCTCAATTTGAAGATGTAGAGCCAGATATAAAAGATTATCAATTGAATAATTCTGAAAATAATTACCATATTGATTTTTGTACGATAAATTTAAAACATAATGATTTGCAAGATAATAATATTCAAAATATTATTGTGAAAAAATTAAAAGCTATTATCGGTATTATTTAGTTTCGGCTTTTTCTAATTTAGAATATTGTACTTTGTATAGAGCACAAAAGATGAATTCGAATATTCATTATATAAAAATATTTTGTCAAATTTAGATATAAATTTTTGTTTGTTAATTTCATCTGTAAAAGAACAATAATTACCAATTTTACATGAAGGAACACTCACTAATAAGTAGCACTTGTCGCATTTTGTTTTATATTTTTCAATTTTTCTATTTTTTTTATTTATGCATAATTGTAATTCATCATAAGGATTAAATTTTATCATACCTGTATTATTAACATGACAATCATATTTATTCGAAGAAACAGATGGAAAATCAATAATAGATATTTGATAATAGTCATCCTTGATTTGTATCCATTGTTTGATAAGTTTTCCTTGTTTTATCTCCTCAATATTTTCAGAAATAAGTTTTTTTAGTTCATCTGTAAAAATATTCGTTTGAGGTGGTATTGAAAAACCTGGGTTGTAAGCTGCATCTATATGATCCCTCCAGTTACTACTCCATATTCTTGGGTCAAATTTATCAAGGGTCATAGAAATTGAAATATTATATTTCTTTTTTGTTTCTTGACATATTTTGTTGCCAATTCGAGTTAATGTTCTAGTATAATCTAAATGATCATGTTTAACATAAAATTCTGTGATTTCTAAACCTAGAGTTTTGTTATCAAGTGTTTGAAGTAAAAAATCTGGCGATTCATATTGAAATTTATCTATGATTCTATTCTCTAAATACCAGATATTGCCAATTTTAGTATTTAAAAATTTGTTTAATAATTGATTTTCTTCTTCTTTTTTTACGTCATTTTTATTCATTATATTAAATTATATCAAATAATTTATAAAAGCCTTTTAAGTCACATTTTTTCAATGTACCAATTAGAATTTCCAAAGTGGTTGAAGTTCCATTGTAATTGGAAGTAGAAATTGTATTCCATAGAATTATCATCCTTAAAGTTATAAGAATACTTATTTAGCTGTGTTTTACGGTAACTTTCAAAAGCTGTCCTGATTTCTTTTGCAAACTTTTTTCTAAATTCAGGATAAGTTATTTCTAAAGATTCTCGTGTCAGTTTATTTTTCAAAATCATCTTCAAACCCTCTTATATTATCAAGCTCTATATTGTACCTTTTGCCTTGTTTATCAACGCAAGTTGCGTAATCTATCTCTGCATCTGCAAACTTGTTTTTCCAAATACAAATCAGCAAGCCGATATCTTGAGTTTTTAAATTCAAAACCTTTGTTCCGTATAAGTGATAATCTTTTTCTGTCATCATTCTTTCCTTTCAAGTATCAAATCTGAATAAATATCATCAGGTTTTTGTGGATCGATTAAAAATTCCTTCATAAACACAAATCTTTCTCCGCAGGTGTTTTCACAAATTACAGTGTCGAAGTTATAGAATCCAATTACTTTGTAATACTCATTATCAGAGTTCTCAAAGCCTTTAATCTTTTTAAGTTTGTATTTTTTGCCTAATTCAATCATTGTTACCTCTTGTTAGCAATGACATATATCACTCTCAATGGGTTAAATATCAAGTAAATTCTTTCAAAATGTATCATTCAGACACAATCCATTTTCGAACACTTTTTGAACGGTATTTAAACAGGAGTTAAATACCATTTAAAAATTCTTGTTGTCAGGATAATTTATAAAATAAGCGTTTACGGTATCAGAATCTCGTCTTAAATTTTCGACGACTGGAGTAAGATTATACAGCTCTTCAATCTCTTGTTGAGTCCTGCAAAAATAATCAATAACAACAGAGTGTTATAAATCCGCTCAGCTAATTTTTCTAACTTTCTAAAATCTTTTTGTTTAATCTTGTATTTCTTACTCTTACTCATACGACCTCCTTTTTCAAGTGTCGTATTCATCACTCAGAAAAATTTTAAAGTCAAATATTTTATAATATTTAAATATTTGAAATAGAACAAAAAATCAGAGAATAGTCATCTAGTTGAAATTTATTTATAACTTCTGCTTTATAATTCTCATTGTATAAGTCCATTTGTATGGCAAGATTCTTAGATTGTAATCTAGGAACATATCCTAATATATTACCTTTTAAGCTAAATGTTATTGCAAATTGGTCATGTTCATTTTTGTAATCACGTTTCATTTCTAGAATATCACCAACTGAAATTTCGTTAGAAAGTTTTTTTCTTTTTTCAGAATGTCTAATTCCTACAACCCAAAATTCTTGTTTAGAATTTTTAAGTTCTCTAGAAGTATTTTTATCTAATATTATATTTTGCGAAATTTTTAATATGTCATTTTTTTCAGAATTATTTAGAAAATTAAAATTATTTAGTTCTTCAAAAGTAATATTCGCAAACCACATAAGAATGTTTTTGAAATTTTCATTTAAGTTTTTAGATAAAAAATAATTATTCAATTTATTTGCAGTAGCTCTAGACTGAATACCAAGACTACGTAACCATACTAATTTTTCAGTATTTACACCATATTTTATTAAAGATGGTAATGTTTTTAATGAAATTAAAGTGGTTGTATTTTCAATTTTTAAAATATATATCATTAAATTAATAAAAACACTTATACCCCAAGGATATTTATAATTAAAAACATTCTCGAGAAATAAATTAAAACTCTCAGTACTCAATTCAGAATACCTATTAAACCATAGGCATCTTAATTCTTCAATTGTATGGCATTCAATCCAATTTTTTAAAAAATAAGAGAAAAAGTCTTCATCTTTTACTACACCAGAAATTTCTTCTTTTTCAAGAAACATTTCGGGTATATCAACTAATTTTAAACATATAAAGAGTATTAAATTTAGATAATCATTACTTGTTATGTATTGTTTGAGAATTTCAGCTTGTTCTTCTATTATCTTTTTTATAGTTAAACAACTTGAAAAACTAAATCCCGTCTGTGAAAATAGTTTTCTAAGATTTTCATCTGGTACTTGAATATAAAAATTATTTCTTATTTTTTTAACTTTCTGTTTAATCGAACTGATATCAATAGATTCTTGTTGTGCTTGTATATAAAATAAAGTTTTACCAATTAGTGCATCAATTAACTCTTCATCTGTTGTTTCGACTGTTTCTTCTGCCAATATATCTAATATGGAAGCACTAAATATATACTCTAAATTATTGGTAAAAATCTCTTCAGTTAGATCACCTGAGAGTCTTGATATTAATATTTTAAAAATAATACTATATATATCATCTGCTGTGTTTGACAAACAATAATCTTTATACAATTTCTCATCAGTCTTGGTTAATACAGGATATAAGATTAATCCTTCTGCTTCTTTTCCCGGTCTTCCTGCTCTACCTACTATATTTAAGAAATCTCTTTTAGAAATAGTCTTTAGTTTTTTTTCTTCCTCGCTATAAAATATTATTAAAGAATGAACAATTATAGTTTTTATCGGGAAATTAACTCCTTGAGCAATTGTACTAGTTGCAATAAGTACTCTTAATTTTCTATCACGGAAATCTTTCTCTACAGCTTTCCTAACTGCTTCTGGCATATCTCCATAATGGATTCCAATTCCAAGTTTAATTGCTTTTGTAACTGTATGCTCTTCTCCAAACCATTCTAGTGCAGTAATATATGAATCTTTGTTTGTGTTGCTTTTATAATATTCTAGTATTGACTTAGAAACATCTCGACTTTTCAATTCAAGCATTTCAATAAATTTATCAGCTAAAGAAAGAACATTTTTGGGTAAACTTGTAAAAATAAGGACTGGTCCTTCGTCTGAATATTTGTATGCTAATTCTACGCTTATATCACCTTTATCATCCGCTGGGAAAATTTTTCCCTTTGAATATAAAGTTCCATCTTTTTTTGTTTTTTTGTATTCCTTAGCTTGAATTACTTTACTAGCCCAAGCTATGTTGTTATTATCATCTATCTTTATTTCTGGATATTCAATAGTTGCATTTCCGTAGGAAGATACTGTTTTATCTCTTCTTTTTTTAGTGAAAGACCAAGTAACTTTTCCTATTATGCGATTTGTTGATTGCCATTGCTTTTCATCTAAATATTTATTGCACTGGATAATATTATTTTTACTTGATGAAATCCACAAAGAAAGGTTCTTTAAAGAATTATCTGGGACTACAGCTGAGATAAATATAAATCTTGTTTCATTCGATTCTAATTTATATTTTAATTTTGAAATTAGAAGTTCTAGTAAAAAAGCTCTAGTATCATCGTTCCCAACAATATGTCCTTCATCAATAATTACTATTGAAATGTTTTCAAAAAATTCTGGGTCAGTTCTAAACAATAAATCAATTTTTTCTGGTGTAGCAATAATTACATCTGATTTTTCAATTAATATTGTCTGTGATTCATCAATTTCATAACTTCCTATTACATTTGAAACAACAAAATTTAATTTATTTAGATTTTTTGATAATGTATCCTTAACTTCATTTGTTAAAGTCCTAAATGGTGTAATATATATACATTTTTTATCAGGAAATTCTGTTAACGCTTTAAGTATAGCTAATTCTGCAATGAATGTTTTTCCGGCTCCTGTTGGCATTTGAACAACAAAACTTTTATTTGAATCCAACAAACCTTCTTCTAGTGCTCTTAATTGAGAAATCCAGAGTTCAAACCGTGAAGTTCTTTTTGATATAGGATTTACTGCAGTATCAGAATATAAATCAGTAGAAATTAGCTTTAAATATTTATCCCAAATTAAATTTTTATGTTCTATTTTATTCCAAATACATCTATAATTTAAAATTTTGCATCTAGTTATAAATAAATCTACTAAATGATATAATAAGACATCTTTTGTTTTTTGAAATAAGTTTCTTGCGATAGTAAAACGTTTTTCATAATCATTATTTATACCATATAATAAAAAATCAACTAGACCGTTGATTCCAATAAAAAAATTTCCAAAAGCAAATTCAGTATTCACACCCAGATTGTCTGCTGTTTCATGTAGTTGTTCTATAATATTATTAATTTCTATTTGAATGGAAAACAGGCTTTTGGTTAGAAACAACTGTATTATTGATAAAAGATGATTACTAAATACACTTGTCTCATCATTATTATTTATTTGATATAAATTTCCCCCCAAAAAATAAATCAATGCAGATGCATTTGCTTGATATCCTGCAATATCAAAGCATATTGCTGACAAAACTAAGCTATATTCTTTATCGTATTCTTTAGATAAATAATATAAATTCAAGAATATTTCAGCTGCGGACTTCATAGCTTTTAAAGCTGTTTTATTATTTATATTTTCTTGAAGCAATAAAGAGGCTTTACTTGATAAATAAATTGCTTTTGCCCATAAATCATATTCTTTATATGATGGTTTGTTTATAGTAGCCCCCATTCGTAGGGCAAATAACTGTGCATTTTCTGATTTAAGTCTTTCTGCATCATTCGAATTATTTATTAAATTTTCAAGTTCTCGCTCTTTTTTTTTCTAAGTACTCTTGTCTATTCATATTTTAGTTCCTTAGCAATATCTATAGTTAATTGATACGTCGTTTCTATTAAACTCTTCAGATCATTTATCAAAATAACTATAACTTTTAAATCTTTGATTTCTATTTCAACAGTATTTAATTTATCAATTATTTCATTATCCCAATATTTTTTTTCAAATAGCAAAAAGATATTACCTTTTTTATTGTTATTATTAGCTTTTATGTACTCATCAAACTGATCTGCTAAATCATAATTTTGATTATTATCAAACATTCTACTTATAAAAGAATATATTAATGGTGTATCTGCATTATATTCTGCTATTAACTCTTCATATGCATTTTTGGCAACATCATATTTTGAATTAGCTATAGTTACACCATTTTTTTTCATATCTTTTAAAGCAGAGCTTCTTGTTTTTATCTCGTTAAAATGAATTGAATTGTCATTCTCTTTAAAAGTTAATAAATCTAGCATTTGAACAGATTTATTATTTCTGTGTTTATATCTAATTTTATACAACGGAATTACATGTTCTTTGATTTGCTGCAAATATAAGCCAGAAAAAACTTCTCCCCAGTCCCCTGCTCGGACCGAAGAATCATAACCTTGTCTATGGGGAGAAAATATTTTTTTTACAAAATTTTCAAGATCTTCCAGTGGCATATTTTTAATTCGTCTTTTTAAACCTTCTAAAGGATAAAATGCTTGTAGTAGTTCAAAAGCAATCTGTCTTTCTAAAAAATCTGAAATTTCATTTTTTTCTGAAATATCAATAACTTTAAAATTTAAACCTGAACAAATTCTTTCTTTTTCTTCTAGCCAATCTTGCATTGTATTCCTTTAGTTTTATTTCAAATATGGCACCTTGTAGCCTAAATTCTTTAATCTTATATTCATTGCAGGTGGAGTTACATCAAATTTTTTGGCACATGATTTGATAAATTTTTCATCTAAAAATTCTTTGTCTGTTTTATTTTCATTTTGCATATATTGAAGAACATATTCTTCTGGCATCAATATTTCTGCAGCGAGAAAATCTGCTTCATATTCCATTATTTTAGAACCGGATTCTTCAGATTTTCTACCTAAAGTTCCTGTTTTTAATTCTTTTTTGTGTTTTAAAATATGTCCAATTTCATGAGCTATAGTAAAATTATCACGTGGATCTTTTACAGCAATTTCATATAAATCTTTTTCTGCATTGTAGGATACAGCGCCCTTTTTTTGTTCATTATCTTTGCAAACAAGTATTCCATTTTCTCTTGCAAATTTATCTACATCCATTTTCCCATGTGTTTTCCAAAATTCTAGGGATTTCTCAATAATTTTTTCTTCGGATAGATTATCCTCTATTTTGTTAAATATATTCACTTGACAGTTTATAAGCATAGGAAGAAGAAAATCTCTGAGTTCTGTTAATTGTTTATTTTCTATAAAGTTATTAATTAAATCATCAATTAATGGAGTTGTTAATTGGTTAAATTTATCTAAAATATTTATTGGAACTAATATTGGTAATTTTTCAGCATCAATAGGACTTAAGTTTTTTTGGTTAGAACCTGTGGAAATTTTTTCTAGTCTTGTTTTAAACATTTTATTCAAAAATAACAGGTAGATATAAGAATGATATTTTTTATCTTTTAATTTTAACAAACCAACTCTTTGATTTAATAAAAGATTATTTTCAAAAACCATTCCAACTCTACCTATATTACCAGTTAAGGATAATAAAATATCTTTCTGTTTTAATAAACAATAATTTGGCATATTTGTAGGAATTTGTTTTATACAATTATCAACATTACTTGAAATAAAATTATCTTGTACATTCTTTATTGTAATCAATCTATAATAAGAATCATTAACATAATCATTAGAATTAAATGCATAACCTGATTTAATTTCCGTTAATGAAGACAAAATATCAACGGTCCAATCTTGAGGTATTTTTTGTTTTAATTCTTTGCAATACTTCATTTTTCCACCAGATGATTTGTATGGGCTTCCATTTTCATCTGGAAAATCGAATTGAACAAACCAATAATCGTACAAATCTTTAGCTATGTTTTCTAATTCAGCATTAATTTTATTATTTAATTTAATTTTTTCTTCAATTTTATATAATAAATTGCCAATTTTTACCTGCTGATTATAATCAGGTAAATATATGTTAATATATGAAAAAATTGCTTCATTAAAACTAGCTCTTAATGTCATAATTGCATTATTGTCTATTATCTTTCTAAAATATTTACTTCTTAAAAAGAATCCCATATATTTATCATAGGTTATATCCTCTTGGATTGGTCTTAATCTTTTAGCAAAACCACTAAACGTAGCTCTAGGATAATCTTTTATGGCAATAGAACTCATTGCCAATTCATCTAGTGTTTCACTTGTTCTTGTTAAAAAAACGTCTCCTTTTTTTACAGAATATGTTTTTTGTTCTTGTTCTGATGTTTCCATTAATTCAGGTAATTCATCTGGCAAAAAATAGTTGTTAAATATAGTACTAAAAGAAACAAAGGGAGAGCCTTTTCCATATTGCTCAGGTTTTGTGGATATACCTGAACTAATCTCATATAACTTATCTAACTTGTATTTTTTTAATTTACTCATATTTTAACAACTCCAACTGGTTTTGAATTTCTTCTTCCAATTTGCGGGATTGATTAAAATATTCTTTTAAATTTGCTTTATACGAATTCATTTTTGCTTCAAATTCTTCTTGAGTAATATCGATATATTCAATTTTTACATCGAAATATTGACCAGCTGAAAATGAATAATTTTTATTTTTAATATCATCATAAGAAACAAGAATCGAAAAATCATCTTCTTCCTTTTGTTCATTAAATGTATTAATGATTCTATTTTCTTCTTCTTCTGATAAAACAGTTTTTTGATTTTTTCCTTCTTTAACTTTTTCTCCAAGTTTTGATGCATCCATTAAGAGAACTTTACCATCAGCATTTGTTCTATCGATAAAAAGAACTGAAACATTTGTACCTGTAGTTGCAAAAATATTTGATGGCATTGAAACAACGCCTTTTAACATTTTTTCATCAATTAGTTTTTCCCTTATCTTTTTTTCTATCCCTGATTGAGCTGTTATAAACCCTGTCGGTACGACAACAGCAGCTTTTCCTTTTTTATCAAGAGAATAAATAATATGTTGAAGGAAGCAAAGATAAATTGACATTTTGTCTTTATCTTTGTTTGGAATTTTTGGAATACCTGCAAAAAACCTTGCCTTATATGCTTCTGAATCCAATTTATCTCTATAATCTGAAAAATCAAGTTTAAATGGAGGATTTGAAACAATATAGTCAAACTTTTTCAAATTACCATTGTCTTCAATATGATATGGGTCTGAAAGAGTATTACCTTGGATAATGTTTGGTATAGAATGCACCAAATTATTTAATATAAGGTTTAATCTGAGCATGCTAGATGATTTTTGAGAAATATCTTGAGAATATATTGTACATTTATCTTCTCCTATTGCATGGGCAATACTCATCAATAAAGTTCCAGAACCAGCAGATGGATCATAGCATGTTACATTAGATATATCATTGTCTTTACCTATAAGAATATTTGCCATAATCCTTGCTACAGCATGAGGAGTATAATATTCTGCATATTTACCTCCACCGTCTTTGTTGTAATCTTTTATCAAATATTCAAAAATAGTTGCAAAATAGTCGTACTTTTGAGTGAATGCTTGCTCGAAATTAAATTCAAAAAGTTTTGAAATAATGGCTCTTGCAAAGTCATCTCTTTTTGAAGGGTCTGTTATAAAATTACTTAATCTGTCAAAAAGTTGAACTTTGACACCTGTTTCAGTTTTAACAGAGAAAATATCATTATTGTCATTTGCAATATTAATAAGTGTATCATCTAACAATTTTGCAAAATCAGCTTCGTTTTGTCTATTAAACATTGCTGATAAATATTGTTCTCTTTGGAGTTTAGCATTATTGCCTAGTTGCAAAAGTAACATTTCATAATCATCATCTGAATATGACTGAATTTCTTGTTCCCAATTTTTAGATTTTTTTAATCTTTCATCCAGTTGTTTTATTTCATATCCAAATTCATCACTGGATAAACGAAATGAGGCAGCAAGCAGTTTCAAAATTCTTTCTTCTTCTGCATTGCCCGGAAAAAGCGGGATTACCTCAATCTGCGGGGCTGTTATGACAGGCGCAATATATTTTTGTTCAATCCTGCTTCCCTGTTCTCCGGCAAGTAAGGAAACGTCGAAAATATGAAGTAGCTGTATATTCTTTTCTTTCTGCGATATTGCTTTTGTCATATGGAGTACATTGGGATTTATCATGCCGCCGCTTCCAGCCGGAAACAATATTTTTCCTCCTGGCGTATCATATTCAATGCTGCCGCTTTCCATATAAAAAAGTTCCACTGTCCTGTGCCAGTGCCACGGTACATAACACCCTATATACTTGTCAAGTTCTGCCCTCGAAACAATATAGGGAAAATCTTTTTCAAAACCGGGAAGCAGTTCTTCCTTGCTTCCAGTATAAAATTCAATGCTATGGATATTTTTCATGTCTGTTCACCTGCACATCTGGGAGTTTGTATCTGCTTTATGGATTAAACATACTGGAATAACTCAGTAATTGTTTTTTATTGACTGGTCTCTTCTCATGATTGTCTGCGTATTGCATTTAGACTGTTTACTTTGCAGTCTCAATCTATTGGTCAGATTTTCTAACTTTCCATATACGAAAATTTTTCTCCGATTATGCCCAGAAATAAGTATTTTTTCTTTTAAAGAGTCCCAATTTCATGCAAAAATTGAGCGTTTTATATCATGGTGCCATGATTTCAGTCACCCTGACGCTATATCTGCTGACATCGACAGACTTTTTCACCCCTGCTCCGGAACCGTCACCATCCACAGATACTGCTCACTTTTTCCCCATAGCAGCAATTCTTTCATCTGCTCATCATACTCCTCTGTCGGCTTATAATCTTTTAACATCGAAAACAGGTACTTTTCCTGTTCGTCCTTCGGCTCTGTCTTTTCGATTTCCTGATGTACAAATTCCCCCAGTTCGATCGGTTTGATATCTTCTGAAAACTCAACTCCCGATAACTTTGCAATCAGTCCTGCCGCATAATAAAATTCGTAGTTGCCGGTCAGGACAGATTTCTGCATGTTGCATTTTATGATAACACTCTGACGTGCGATGGATGTGACCATACCGGATTCCCCCTGTTTCTTCGAAATAAAATGCTTAGGACAAAGAGTCGCCTGCGACTCTTTCGCGCTCGAGCGGTGCTGTTTACAGCTAACTTCTACTCCGTGAGATGCGCATCCCGCCCGGAGGGCTTTTTCATTCATAGGATGTAATTTCCTATGAATGAAAAAAAATGTGCTCCAAAATATAACGCCTTTTCCCAAACATCCTA
>ERZ779671.916-NODE-916-length-13742-cov-2.310221_pt1 | contig 13742 bp, 9 predicted proteins | sample MGYA00511074_ERZ779671 | MGnify/ENA primary metagenome ERZ779671 (study PRJEB29588, sample SAMEA2158454) | human gut metagenome | biome: human gut; feature: human-associated habitat; material: faeces | place: Denmark | collected 2008/2010 ... | reverse complement strand
CGGCCAAGGGAGTACGGCTGACCAGTGAGGGAGAACTGTTGTATTCCTATGTGGCAAAAGGGTACGAACAGATCGAAATGGGTGTGAAGAAGGTTCACCAGATGCAGAATATGGAACTGGGAGAAGTCCGCATCGGTGCCAGCGATATGACATTGCAGTTTTATCTGCTTCCCTATCTGGAAAAGTTCCATGAACAGTACCCCGGGATCAAGGTGATCGTCACCAATGCGCCGACACCGGAGACATTGAATTATTTAAGAGAGGGACACATTGACTTCGGAATTGTCAGTACGCCGTTTCCGGAGAGACCTGATATTCAGATGATACCGGTGCGGGAGATTGAGGATGTCTTCGTGGCGGGAAGAAGATTTTTCAGCTACAAGAACCGGACGCTGGATTTTCAGAAACTGGAAAGTCTGCCTCTTATTTTCCTGGAAAAAAATACCAGCAGCCGCAGCTACATGGATGAATTTCTGGCGGGAAACGGGGTATATGTGCAGCCGGAGTTCGAACTGGCCACCAGCGATATGATCGTACAGTTTGTGAGACGAAATCTGGGTGTTGGCTGTGTGATGCGGGATTTTGCCAGAGATTATGTGGAATCCGGCTTGCTTTTCGAACTTAGATTCAATAAAATAATACCGAAGCGTCAATTCTGTGTCGTTAGGAACACGAAGATGCCTATGGCTCCGGCGGCGGAGAAACTGTTGGAGATCATGGAGCTGGACAGACAGGAAGAAGCGAAGATATAAAAGTGACGGCAAAAAGAGGATATACCGGCGGAAACGGAACTGCTTTGACTAGTAAAACGAATAGGAGAGAAGAGTTATGATACGCAATATAATTTTTGACATTGGCAATGTGTTGACAGACTATCGCTGGGAGGGATTTCTGGCGGACAAGGGATTTGATGCGGAAATGATCAAAAAAATCGCAAAGGCATCTATTATGCATCCGCTGTGGGCAGAGTATGACCGCGGTACCTGGACGGACGAGCAGGTTCTGGCTGCATTTGTAAAGGATGCACCGGAACTGGAGAAAGAACTGCATCAGGCGTTCGAGAATATCGCTGGCATGGTAACCCCCAGAGCTTACGCTATTCCCTGGTTACAGGAACTGAAAGCAAAGGGATACCATGTGTATTATCTGTCCAACTTCTCACACAAGGCAGAGACAGAATGTGCGGAAGCGTTGAATTTCCTGCCGGAGATGGAAGGTGGCATCCTGTCCTACAAGGATCAGCTGATCAAGCCCGAACCGGAGATTTACCAGCTGCTTCTGAAACGCTATGGATTAAAGGCAGATGAGAGCGTTTTCCTGGATGATGCGCTGGTGAATGTGAAGGCGGCCGAAGAACAGGGTATCCACGGCATCCACTTCCTGACCAAAGAGCAGGCGGAAGAGGAACTGCGTAAGCTCGGCGTGGACTGCTAAATGGTTCGTAGCGGAGGAAGCCTTAGACCGGACGAACTCCCGAAGTGGCAGAAAGCCCTCAGGCAGATGTCTGTCGGAGCGTGTTGATATTTTCTTAAGCAGTGGTGAGTCATCAGGGTGGAGCAAACACGATGTTTGCGACAGCCGATCCGCACTACGGATGGTGCGTGTAGGCGTGCCCGTGTTAAGTAGAACAAATGAATCACTTTTCCTAGAAAATTCACACTCGGAGACCGATATCTGCCTGAGGGCCTTCTGCCGCTTCGGGAGTTCGTCTGGTTTGCCAATATTTATTCTCCCTTTTCGGAAAAGTGTTTCTGATATTACTTAGCCCAAGCTATCCTGTTATTTATACATTTTAAGAAGTTAATGCAATTTGAGCTATTGATTTGCTTGGATATAATAAAGATTAGTTTTGCTGACTGGATTGAAATTGAGTTTAGGTTTAAAACATAATAAAAGCTATCCAATCTTTTTGACCGGGTAGCCTTTGTAAAATTTATTCTGCTGGAACTTCTGTGGTTGTGAGTGATATATACTCTGAAAAAATGGCATTTACCACAGCTTTCCTTTCGTCATCCAGTGATAAATAGTTCTGATTTACATTATCGTTGAATGTACCACAATCGGAATGATATTTGTATGTTTCTTCGTTGATTGTAATTTCAATGTTGCTTAAACAATCAGTTGTACCTTCTGTATTCCATGCATCACCACATAATATATTAGATATAGTTCTGATATCCTCATTTTCAGTGATGTTCGCATTTTCTCCTGTGAAAACATTATGAATACTTATTACTGCAACTGGGTCTATCATAAGTTCACTACTGGCCAGGACTTTTTCTGTTGCAAAAACCCACCATTTTTCATTCATATTAATCTCGATTATGCCTTCTTGTGAACCATATTGATATCCATAGCCTGTACCAAAGTTAGATTGATTGTCTTTTGTTGGCTTTTCACTTCCGTCTACTTCTGACGTAATCTCTCCATCCATAACACCACAACGGGCTTCTACTGTACTTTCATGACCTGTGTCAATATATAACTCGCCATTTACCATGACCATAGGAATTAAATCCCATTGTTCTGCTTCTTTGACAACTTTGATACCGTAAACCTCTGTTATCTGTGCTGGATAACTTTCTGCAATTTCTCCGTTATATGCTATTTCAATAATGTCACCAACATTTGGTTGTGGAGCAGTACCTATGTTTTTCATTGGTACTGTAATCAGATCTGCATTGTTTAATTCTTGACTACCCTCTACGGGTTCTACTAAAAAATAATTATCACGAATTTCAAGAATGGTTGCTTCAAAAATAGTGTTATTTTCTTCACCTATTCCATTTGGTCTGAGCCATTGACCTGTTTCTTCATCTTTCACTAAAATCAACTCGTAACCTCCCTCCGGTCTGTTAAAATAAATTTCTGTATCATCCGAAGTAAGCTCTAATTGGAAGCTATGCTCTGCTCCAATCGGACTGTTTATTCCACCAAATGTCGAAAAAAATGTAAGATAATGTGGTTTTACTCCACCGCCATTGTCTTTAAATCCTCTGATATATCCTATAGATGTTGGAATTCCTACATCAAGCGTGATCTCCGTTCCATCCTCTGATACAGAGTAATCAACTAATACGACATCCATTCTTTTTTGAAAACCTGTGCCAATAAAGAATAGAGCTACTAATACAGCTAAAATTACAATTACTGCAATTATTCTTTTTTTCATAATCAAACACCTCTATTGATTTGGTGAAACTTCAAACAAATTCGTTTTTAAATTAACCTTAATGTAGATTTATACATGTTTTTCATTCAGACACACAATTCCGAAAAGGGAGTATTTATTTCATTAACTTTCTATTTATACAATCACAATCGGCGTCCGATATTCATTCACCATTTCCGTCTGGTTCTTTAAGGCCAGATTCCCCAGATAGATCTGATTGCGGAGGATATCCAGATCCAGCATCCGCAGAGATTCGGGAGAAAGCGTCTGTCTGGCGTCAGCCAGGCTGGTGACGAGAGGAATGGAACTGTTCTTTTTGATCTCGGCAAGCAGTGGCGTCGCATTCTTGCGGAAACCCAACACTCTGGCGTAAGAGATATAGTCTTCCGACTTGCAGGTCTCGAATTCTTCCTTGGTCATATTCAGCAAAATATGAAGCAGACATCTGCTGATGCGGGTGTAGGTCATATCCTTACTCTTGAGCAGATCACAGAAAGAAGTGTAACCTGCGAAGGAAGGCAGGGTATTGCGGATCCGGTCGGACAGATCCGAAGAAATATCCTGATACTTGTCGTAGCCCACAGAGTATTCCGTCAGCAGCTTGTATTGCAGTGCTGCGGAAAAATCATCGGCAAACAGAGGCTTTTTGTGAGACAGAGAATCCGTCATCAATGCATAGGCACTTTCCGGCATCTGGGCAGCCAGATAGGATAGATCATGCCCGGCGGCCACCGACTGGCGGATAGCAATGGCGGAACACTGATTGGTGCCGAGACGTTTGTCGTGATAATCCGCACCGACTCTGGTGGTAGTGAACGGTGAGATCTTGCTGTTTCTGGACATCAGAGCTTTGAGATATTCAATTCCCAATATATTATTAGGAGAGGAAAGAACGTCCTTATCATCGCTTAAGGAAGGCGCGTATTGCAATAACGCCCAGGTCCTGGCGATGGGGAAGGACATTCCCTTACGCATATTGCAGCGCAAGGATTCCACGTAAGGTTCCGGTTCCGTATAGAAAATCTCAGCGATCCGTGACAAGACTTCAATGTTGCCGCACTCACTGCCAAAGCACAGATTTGTGGTCACTCCCAGTTTGTCGAACAAGGCAACCGAGCCCTTGGCAAAAAATTCCGCACTGGAGGCAGCATAGCGGGTGGGCAGTTCCAGCACCAGATCTGCACCGTTCTCCAGAGCCATTTTTGTACGGGTGAACTTATCTAAGAGGGCAGGAGCACCCCGCTGCATGAAATTACCGCTCATGACAATGATCGTATAATCGGCATCATTGGCCTCTTTGGCATGCTGTAACTGGTAAGCATGGCCATTATGGAAGGGATTATACTCTGCGACAATACCATTGACCTTCATAATGTGGCTCCTTTCGTGAAAAGAAATATACGTTATAGCGAACACAAACCCTGACAGGGAATGTGAAAAAAATAACATACACTGAAAGCGTTTACATATGCATGGTTATCAGCTTATTTTATTCTGAAAAAATAGTGGTTGTATCTGAAAATATACAATTTTGCGAACATTATGCCCTTGTGTACTCCAGATGTATTTAGTATAATATAAATACATCGGTTTGTTAAGATAAAACCAAAACTTTACAGAAGTTATTTGGGAGGAAGCGGGTATCCCCCGCCGGAAAGGAGAATGGATATGTCATACATTGACATGATTAAAGAGAGAGCAAGACTCGACAAAAAGACTATTGTATTACCGGAATCTAATGATAAGAGAACATTACTGGCTGCTGCCCGTATCGTGGAAGAGGGCATCGCAGACATCATTATGATCGGTGATGAAGAGAAGATCATGGATGGTGCAGGCTGGCTGGAAGTTGACCTGTCCAAAGTTAAGGTAGTTAACCCTAAAACAACTCCCAAGTTGGATGACTATGTGAATTTATTATATGAAACCAGAAAAGCAAAGGGAATGACCCCCGAGAAGGCAAGAGAGATCCTGCTGAATGATTACCTGACCTTCGGTATCGTAATGGTTAAGGCTAATGATGCAGACGGTATGGTAGCAGGTGCATGCCACTCTACAGCAGATTCACTGAGACCGTGTCTGCAGATCCTGAAAACAAAACCAGGTACAAAACTGGTATCCGCATTCTTCGTTATGGATACCGTATTCAAGGATCAGGGTGAGAACGGAACCTTCCTGTTCGCTGACTGTGGTCTGAACCAGGATCCTACTCCCGAAGAACTGGCTGCTATCGCAGATACTTCTTCCAGAAGCTTCAAGTCTCTGATCGGACCTAAGCCCGTGATCGCCATGCTGAGCCACTCCACCAAGGGAAGTGCAAAGCACGCACTGGTTGACAAAGTAGTAGAAGCTACCCGTATCGCACATGAGGAGTATCCTCATCTGACTCTGGACGGCGAACTGCAGTTGGATGCAGCTCTGGTTCCCAGCGTTGCCAAGTCCAAGGCTCCCGGAAGCCCTGTAAACGGACATGCCAATGTCCTGATCTTCCCGAACCTGGATGCAGGTAACATCGGTTACAAGCTAGTACAGAGACTGGGTGGAGCAGAAGCTTACGGCCCTATGTTACAGGGTATCGCAAAGCCTGTTAACGATCTGTCCAGAGGATGTTCCTGGCAGGATATCGTCGGTGTCGTAGCACTGACCGCTGTACAGGCACAGTTAGTATAATCACTGGTAACGAACATAAACGTGTGCGGGATATCTGTCCCGCACCGTATTCATGTATTGCCCGCACGGGTAACATGACCTCATAGAGTAACAGATTTGAAAGAAAGGAATTCATCATGAATATTTTAGTTATTAACTGCGGAAGCTCTTCCCTGAAGTTCCAGCTCATTGATTCCGAGACCGAGAAATGCATCGCAAAGGGTCTTTGTGAGAGAATCGGTATCGAAGGAAGCCAGATCACCTATACCCCCGATGGTGGTGAGAAAGAGCAGACTGTAACTCCCATGCCGGATCATACCGAAGCTATCCGTCTGGTGCTGGAAGCTCTGACCAATGAAAAGACAGGTGTGGTAAAGAGTCTGGATGAGATCGGTGCCGTAGGACATCGTATCGTACACGGCGGCGAGAAGTTCGCAGCATCCACCATTATCACCGATGAAGTTATGAAAGCCATCGAGGAATGCAACGACCTGGCTCCTTTACATAACCCTGCTAACCTGATCGGTATCAATGCATGCAAGAAGCTGATGCCCACCACTCCCATGGTAGCTGTATTTGACACCGCTTTCCATCAGACCATGCCTGAGGAAGCTTATATGTACGGTCTGCCTTACGAGTATTATGAGAAATACAAGATCAGACGTTACGGCTTCCCCGGAACCCGCCACTCTTATGTATCCAAGAAGGCTGCTGAGGTTCTGGGCAAAAAGTACGAAGATCTGAAGATCATCGTTTGCCACCTGGGCAATGGTGCCAGCGTATCCGCTGTTAAGAACGGCAAGTGTGTAGACACCTCCATGGGTCTGACACCTCTGGAAGGTCTGATCATGGGAACCCGTTCCGGTGATATCGATCCTGCCATCATGGAGTTCATCGCTCACAAAGAGGGCAAGAACATCGACGAGATCATGACCGTTCTGAACAAGAAGTCCGGTGTATATGGTCTGTCCAACAATCTGTCTTCCGATTTCCGTGATCTGGAAGCAGGTTACAACAACGGCGATGCACACTGCATCCGTACCATGAACACTTACTGCTACCGTGTGGCAAAATATATCGGCTCTTATGTAGCAGCCATGAACGGTGTAGATGTGATCTGCTTTACCGCAGGTATCGGCGAGAACGCACCTTTAGTTCGTTCCCTGGTATGCGAGCATCTAGGCTTCTTGGGAGTATCCATCGATGAGGAGGCAAACCACAAGCGTGGCGAGGAGATCGCTATTTCCACTCCTGACAGCAAGACCACTGTTATGGTAATTCCTACGAATGAGGAACTTGCTATTGCCAGAGAGACTGTAAGTTTGGTAAAATAGGTTCGACGGAACCTTAAGAATGAGAACACCCATCAACCGGAGGATCCGATTGGTGGGTGTTTTACGTATGCAAATCGAGCATGAGAAATCCCCGTCGATGTATGGTAACGAATCAACAGAGGGAGAAAAATTATGAAAAAAAATGTGATCGTAGGACAGTCCGGAGGCCCCACAGCGGTGATCAATGCCAGTCTGGCAGGTGTCTACAAGACAGCAAAGGATATGGGAGCGGATACCATATACGGTATGCGCTATGGCATTCAGGGTTTGTTGGAGAAAAAGATCGTGGATCTGGGGGAAAAGATCCGCAACGACATGGATGTGGAACTTTTGAAGAGAACACCGGCTTCCTTTCTGGGATCCTGCCGCTATAAGCTGCCGGAGATCAGTGAAGATAAAGCTATTTACGAGAAAATATTTGCAATTCTGGAAGAACTGGGGATCATGGCATTTTTCTATATCGGCGGCAATGACTCCATGGATACCATCAAAAAGCTTTCCGATTATGCAGAGACAGTGGGCAACCCGATCCGTTTTATCGGCGTACCCAAGACCATTGATAACGACTTAGAGGGTACGGATCATACGCCTGGTTACGGAAGTGCGGCAAAATATATTGCTACCGTTACCAAGGAGCTGGTACGTGACGGCCTGATCTATGAGATGCAGAGTGTGACTGTCATCGAGATCATGGGAAGAAATGCCGGATGGCTCACCGGAGCAGCAGTACTGGCCAAGAGTGAAGACTGTGAAGGTCCGGATCTGATCTACCTGCCGGAAGTAGCCTTTGATGTGGATGATTTTCTGAAAAAGGTCAAGAAACTGGTCAGCGAGAAACAGTCCATTGTCATTGCAGTGTCCGAAGGAATCAAGACGGCAGACGGAAGATATGTCTGCGAATTGTCTGCACCTTCCGACAAGACGGATTCTTTCGGCCATGTACAGTTATCCGGTACGGGCAAATATTTGTCTGACCTGATTATTGAAAAGCTGGGCTGCAAATCCAGAGCTATTGAACTGTCTACTCTGCAGCGCTGTGCCGGACATCTGACCTCCCGCGTGGATATCACCGAGGCTTATCAGGTAGGTGGAACTGCGGTAAAGGCAGCTTTTGAAGGCAAGACCGGTCAGATGGTGATCTTAAAGAGAGTATCTCAGGATCCCTATATTTGCACTACGGATCTCTATGATGTGCATAAGGTGGCAAATCTGGAGAAAAAGGTTCCCCGTTCCTGGATCACGGAAGAGGGAGATTATGTGACCGCAGAGATGAAGAACTATATCGAGCCTCTGATCCAGGCGGAACTGACTCCGATCATGATCACAGGCCAGCCCAGACACATTATTATTGACGATCTGTAAAAGAAAATGGAATAAAACAACAAATCAAATAACGATACAAAGGAGGTGGAAAGATGCCGAAACACAGGAAGAGAAGAATCATGCTCAGCATAGTGAGTATTGTGCTTTTTGTAGTTTTATCTGCGCAGCTTTCCACCTTTTCTTTTTCTGTGACTGCGGCCGGGGAACGCGGAGAACTGGTGGCGGAGGAGTACGAACGATACCGGGAACGCTTTGACAGGATAGAAAAGATTGGAGATTTGGAGGACCAGGGATTCCGCCTGCTGGAGGATCAGATCTTTGCGATGCCGTTGCAAAAACTTCCGGAGGAAGCCGTAGATACGACAGAGGAACTCGGGGATGAAGTCTGGTTCTATGCGGCACTGGATACAAGGTACCACAGACTGGCGGTATTTATCGCGGATGCTTCCGGGCAGATTCTGTACAAGACGGACCAGCTGGAAGCAAATTACTGCTATTTGGGAGAAATGCGGCAGCCGGTGAAAAAACTGGCTTCGGTTTCTTTTCAGGATGTAGACAATGACAGAGATACGGATATCATCCTGATCGTCCAGTGCCATAATGACAGGGGGGATTATCAGGAAGAATCCTACAAAGTAGGAGATGTTCTGTTCCAGGACGATGGAAACTTTTACCGTGATTATCGGATCTCAGACAAGATCAACCGCTTTGATATGAACAAGAACCCTGCCTGTATTTTAAATTTTGTAAGAGACGGGCGTTCTACGGAATTCCTCTATACGGCGGAGACACTGGCAGATCTTCTGAACCACAATTTCAATGTCATCGAGGAACAGTCTTATACCCGTAATTTTGAAAAGCTGGGAAAATTAAAGGTGGTTCCGGGCACCTACCGGATGGCGGAATATGACATGTTCATGATCTATCTGATCGATGAACAGGGAAATATTGTGTGGAGTTTTCAACCCATGGAGGATTACGACAATCTCTATGCGCTGAAGGGAATCCAGGGAAAGGACCTGGACGGTGACGGCCTGAAGGATCTGGTGGTGTTTGCAAAATACAGCTATGAAGGAGAAAACGGGGAATTGCTGGTGGACACCGTGTGCACCATTTATTACCAACGGACGGCCGGATTTGAGAAGGATACTGATTTTACAGAAAATTATGAATGTACGGAGGAGGATACTCTGGAGGCACTGGTGACGAAGATCCGTGCCTATTGGGGGTGGCAGACATAATGATAAAAATATTGATCGTGGATGATGAAAAGCCAATCTGTGACCTGATCGACCTGAATCTGTCGGCAGCAGGATATTTTTGCAAAAGTGTACAGGATGGCATGAAAGCCATTGAACTGATCGAGAAGGAAACCTTTGATCTGATCTTACTGGATATTATGCTTCCGGGAGTGGACGGTTTTGATATTATGGAATATATCAGACCTTTAAAGATCCCGGTGATCTTCATTACCGCCAAGGGAGATGTAAAGGACCGGGTAAAAGGCTTGCGTCTGGGGGCGGAGGATTATCTGGTGAAGCCCTTTGATGTGGTGGAACTGCTGGCAAGGGTAGAAGTGGTACTGCGCAGATTCCACAAACGGGGAGCGCAGCTGTCCGCAGGAGATGTAGTGGTGGATATGGAAGCCAGAATGGTGACGAAAGCGGGCGTACCTGTGGTACTTACCAACAAGGAATACGGACTTCTGGTGTTATTTATTCAGAATAAAAATATTGCCTTATTCAAGGAAAGCCTGTACGAAAAGGTATGGGGAGAAGAATATGACGGGGACAGCAGGACTCTGGAGCTGCATGTGCAGCGCCTGCGCAAAAAAATGGGATGGGAGAATCAGCTGGTAGCGGTATATAAGGTAGGATACCGGCTGGAGATTGCCTGAGAACGAGGAATTCTTGTAGGAAAGTGGACAAGAGGAGAAAAGAATGAAATTTTCCTGGAAAATTCTGCTGTGCACCATGCTGATCATGGCAGCGGCATGCGGAGCAAGCGGTTATTTTTTTGTAAATTATGTGTTTCAGACCTCCATGGAGCGTGAGACCAGACAGGCACTGGATGAAAGTAGTATTTTGAGGTTCGCTTTTGAGACGGCAGCTTTAAATATTCCGTCCAAATATGATGTACTTCCGGACGGAACGGTGGAACAGATCGGAGTATACCTGGAGAACAGTGGACAGCACGGCAACAGATTGCTGCGGATCAGCGATGAGAACGGTAAGGTGCTGTATGTCAGCGAAGGGTTTACCGGGGATACTTCTCTGTGGGAAGAACGCAGAGAAAATACGAGAGTGTACCGGGTAGTGCAGTCGGGGGATTCCTATTATATCCAGACACAGACAAGAATCAATGTGTCCGACCGTCTGCTGACGTTAGAGACCATGAAAAATGTAACTGCGGTATATACGGAGAGGACGGAAGGATTTCGGATGTATCGTCAGGTGACGGTGATCGTACTGTTGTGCAGTGGCGCTGTGATGACGCTGATCGCCTGCTGGCTGACCCGACCGATCCGGCTTCTGACGCAGGCTACCGGCAAAATGGCGGAGGGAGAATACAGCTATCGCGCGGAGCAGATCAGTAATGATGAAATGGGACAGCTGACTGCGGATTTCAACCATATGGCAGAAGCACTGGAGCAGAATATTCAGAATTTGGAAAATGAAGTCAGAGCCAGAGAAGATTTTATTGCCGCATTTTCCCATGAACTGAAGACACCGCTGACAGCTATAATCGGTTACGCGGATATGCTGCGTTCCCGCAAACTGGACGAGGAGAAGCATTTTCTCTGTGCCAATTATATTTATACAGAGGGAAAACGCCTGGAGACTATGGCACTCAAACTGCTGGACATCATTGTGACCAGACGTAAGGAGATCGATCGTAAGACCACAAATGTCTCCGGTATTTTCTCGTATCTGCAGGAAATCTATGATGAGACCAATAACCCAGAAGACAGCAGGGTGAAGGTTGACATCTGCTGGGAAAAGGGAGAACTCTATGCCGAGGAGAACCTGTTGAAGACTGTTTTGATCAATCTGACCGATAATGCCATCAAAGCCTCCGAGGAGGGGCAGACCGTGGAGATCACAGGAAGGCACATGGAGAACGGTTATTATTTTCAGGTACGGGATGAAGGAATTGGCATCCCCGAGGAAGAACTTCATAAGATCACGGAAGCTTTTTATATGGTGGATAAATCCAGATCCAGGGCTCATAACGGAGCGGGACTGGGGCTTGCACTGTGCACCGCTATTCTGGAACTGCATCACAGCAGCCTGAAGATCGAGAGTACACAGGGCTTTGGAAGCTGCATGAGCTTTCTGATTCCGGATGAGGGGGTGAAGTCGGATGAATAGATGGAAGAGCTGTTCTTTGGGCTTTGCGGTATCAGTTGTGGTCATTCTTGCGGCTCTGTGGGGACCGGAATGGATCGCGGCCAAAAGTGATGAGAGACTCTTAAACAGTATTACCACAGAGGCGGTGGAAGGTGCGGAAGGATACCGTTACCGCATGAGCAGCAATCAGAAACTATATCTTTTGGGGAGATGTCTGAGCAGTCAGACCCTGCCGGAGAGTGAACTGCGTTTTTTGACCAGAGTGGACAGTGAGGCAGGAAACTACGGAGAAATGACGGGTACCTATGCGTTTGTAGAGAATCGTCAGCAACCGGGAGAGGGACAGATTCAGGAGGAAGCGGTATATGAGGCATGTAACAGAGAGATTCAGATCCTGAAGGAGCAGGGAATTCTTCCCGACGAAGTAAAGGAAGTTTCGGAAGACTCTTACGAAGCGGTGATCTGCTCTGCTATCGATGTTTTGGAGCCGAGAAATAATCTCTCTGTATGGAAAATCAGCCTGTCTACGGACGTAAGGAATGCGGATAAGAGTAACCGTTTTCTGGATATTTATCTGGATGCGGATACCGGCAAAATTTATGAATTCTATGTCCGGACCGGACTGCAATGGGAAGACATCAATACGGATGCCATGATTGGCCGGTATGCGGAATATCTGGAACTAACCGGTCTTGAAAAATATGAGGATCAAAATCCGCTGTTGGAGACGACGCCGTATTTTGCCAAGTATACTTTCCCGGGGGAGGAGGAAGACAGTACCACGGTGACCATTGGTTACTATGAAGGAATTCGTGAGCTTTTCCTCAAAGTAGGAAGATAGAAAAATAAAATACGCAAAGATTTTTTTGAAAAAAGATTAAAATCACTACTTGACGTTACCACACTAAAGCAGTAATATAAATAAAAATTAAATACAGCGGTAAGAAAACTATTGATGTGGAGATAAAAACAGTTCGTGCACTTACAGAGAGACCGGATGCTGAGAAAGGTTGGAACGCAGGTTGTTAAATGGACCACGGAGGGCGCAGTCAAAGAGGACACATGGAATTATGAGATCTCAAGTATTCTGCGACGTGAGGGCATACGTCAGTTGCCGGGGATGTGTTGGCATCCCGCCAAGTGCATGGGGTCGTTCCCATGAAGTCAGGGTGGCACCGCGGATAGAAGGCCAAGCTTTATTCGTCCTTGACAGAAGAGGTTCTCTTCTGTCGGGGGCGTTTTTCTTTTCCACTCCCTCGGCAGAAGAGCCGGGGGAGTTTTTTGTTTGACGCAGAAAGGGGAAGCTGCTATGAAGATACGGCCTGCACTGGACGAAGCGAGAGCCATTGCGGCGATTTTACGAATGGAGGCGCTGAAAAGGTGTGGAAAGAAATAATTTTAAGGAGGAGTACCGGAATGAAGATCACACCCACACTGGAAGAATGTAAAAAGATCGCAGCGGAAGAAAGCTACGGAGTGATTCCCATCAGCACAGAGATGTATGCAGATATGACCACACCCATCGAAGTGCTGCGCATCTTAAAAAAGGTCAGCGGTCATGTCTATCTGCTGGAAAGCGCGGAGGCGGATAAGCGATGGGGACGATATTCCTTTTTAGGCTATGATCCATTGCTTGAGATCACCTGTTATAACGGTATGACTACAATAAAATCGGAACTGACCAGCCGAACGGATTCCGGAGATGTCAGAGGGATCATCCGCAACGTCATGGAAGAGAATAAAAGTCCCAAGCTTCCGGGACTGCCTTCCTTTACCGGAGGTCTGGTAGGATATTTTTCCTATGACTATCTGGGATACAGCGAACCGGCAGTGCGGTGCAAGGTGGAAGATACGGAAAATTTCAAAGATGTGGACCTGATGCTTTTTGACAAGGTGATCGCTTTTGATCACGTA
>ERZ779671.913-NODE-913-length-13767-cov-2.077669_pt1 | contig 13767 bp, 13 predicted proteins | sample MGYA00511074_ERZ779671 | MGnify/ENA primary metagenome ERZ779671 (study PRJEB29588, sample SAMEA2158454) | human gut metagenome | biome: human gut; feature: human-associated habitat; material: faeces | place: Denmark | collected 2008/2010 ... | reverse complement strand
AATACCAAGTGAAAGAACGCCTAAAAGGCTCTTTGCATTAACTCTTCTTTCTTCCTTTTCTACCCAAATTGATGATTTGAACTCGTTTGCCTTTTGAATAAAGAAAGTTGCCGGACGAGCGTGTAAACCGGCTTTATTCTGTACTAATACTTCCTTAACATACATTTTTAAAACCCTCTTTGCCTTTAAATTTTTAACCACCAATGCCTGCAAATTGCGGCTCAATTTAATATGTATTATAATCTTTTTTCCGAACAAGGTCAATACAATAAATTAATTTCGTGTTAATATGCACCTTGAGAGAATTTATTACCCTGTTTATTGTGCATTTTTACAAAATATTATGTTTTCCCCGTATTTTCCCCGTAAACACGCGGTATTTCATATGTTTTTTCTTGTCTTATTTTATGTAAACACACCGATAATATACTGCAAAAATTACTTTTCGTTATATTCTTCAAGCATTTTGGGACGCTTGAGGGCAGTCACCTCTATGCTCTTTTCCTTTCTCCACTTTTCAATGTTTGCATGGTGACCGCTCATAAGCACTTCGGGAACTTCTTTGCCTCTCCAGACTGACGGTTTTGTGTACTGCGGATACTCAAGAAGTCCGTTAAAATGGCTTTCCTCGGTAAAACATTCGTTGTTGGAAAGCACACCCGGAACCATTCTTGAAAGTGCGTCCGCAAATACCATTGCGGGAATTTCTCCGCCCGTGAGAACATAGTCGCCGATTGAAATTTCTTCGTCAATAAACTCGTCAAGAAGTCTTTGGTCAACACCCTCGTAATGACCGCAGAGAATACAGATGTTTTCAACATCGGCAAGCTCACGAAGTCTTTGCTGTTTCAATGTTTTGCCCTGCGGTGACATATAGACAAAATGCGGTCTTTTGCCGATTTGTTTGCAGATATCCTCAAAGCAGAGGGCAATGGGTTCGGCTTTCATAAGCATTCCCATTCCGCCGCCGTAGGGAGTGTCGTCAACTCTTTTGTGCTTGTCAAAAGCGTAATCACGCAGTTGGTGACACACGATTTCAAGCACACCGCTTTTCTGTGCTCTGCCGATTATGCTTCCGTTTAAAACAGGTTCAAACATTTCGGGGAAAAGCGTTATAATATCAATCCTCATCGTCGAAAATTCCTTTCATGGGAACAATAAGAACATAGCCGTCATTAACATTGATTTCTTTTACAACATCGTCAATTACGGGAGCAAGGTATGTCTTGCCGTCGGCGTCTTTGATTTCGTAAACATCATTTGCGCCTGTACGCAAAACATCGAAAATTTTGCCGTAGACTCTGCCGTTGCCGGCATCCTTAACCTCAAGGCCGATAAGATCCTGAACAAAGTGAACGCCCTCTGCAAGATTGATGTCGTCACGGTTGATATACACAACCTTGCCTCTGTATTTTTCGGCTGCCTCGATTGTGTCAACGCCTTTGATTTTTGCAAGAGCGATATTTTTGTGCGGACGGGATTTCACCTCGATGAACTCTGTTCCGTTTTCGTCAAGCCACAGCTTTTTAAAGGCACAGAGAAATTCGGGGGAATCACACCACGGATCAATTCTGACCTCACCTTTTATGCCGTGTGTGCCAACGATTTTTCCCGAATCAAGAAACTGTTTTTTCATAATTACCTCAAATTTCACAAAATAAATTCAGTCGGATTTTACTTTAATTCAATGATTGTAACACCGTCTTCACCCTCACCGAAAACACCGAGTCGCTGACTTTTGACGGATTTGTTTGTTTTAAGATACTTGTTTATTTCACGCTTAAGCACACCCGTGCCTTTGCCGTGAATAATCGTCATTTTGCTCACACCCGAAAGTACGGCATTGTCAATTGCCTTGTCAACAATATTGATTGCGTCGAAGGCGGTTTCACCACGGACATCAACCTCTGTTTCGGGACGGACATCCATTCTGCTCGGCACATTTCTTGTGCTTGAAAATCTGTCCTTTGCGGGCTTGTTGTTTGATTTGAGCAAACGAAGATTTTTAATATCAACCCTCGTTTTGATTATGCCCGCCTGAACAAGCACAACACCGTCCTTGTTCGGCGGTGCAAGTACAGTTGCGTTTTTGTCGATATCGTAAATAAGAACCGTGTCGCCGACTTTGAGCGGTCTTGGCAGCTTGTACTCCTCATCGGGAGTATTGCGAGCCTTGACAGGATCGGCATGAGCCTCCATCTTGTCAATATTTTTCTTTAGCTGTGTTCTTGCCTGAACGCTCATGTCTTTGGCTTTTCTCGCCTTTTCAAGTTCTTCGGCAACTGCGTCGGCCTGCGCTCTTGTGCGTGAAATAATACGCTGAGCCTCCTGCCTTGCCTTTTCAATCTCACGCTCCGCACGCTGCTTTGCCTTCTGCATTTCGTTTTCTGCTTTCTGCTTTTCGGTATTAGCCTTTGCAGTAAGTCTGTTTGCGTTTTCGAGCTGTTTTTCAAGGCTTTGACGGCGCTTTTCAAGCTTTTCAACAACATCTTCAAACTGTCTGTTCTCGTTTGAAACAAGTTCGCTTGCTCGGCTGATTATCTCATCATCTATTCCGAGTCTTTTTGAAATTGCAAACGCATTACTCTTGCCGGGAACACCGATGAGAAGTCGGTAAGTCGGCTTGAGAGTTGCAACATCAAATTCGCAACTGCCGTTTTCAACTCCGGGAGTACGCAGAGCAAATTCCTTTAACTCCGCATAGTGGGTTGTTGAAGCGATTTTTGCGTGTTTGTCACGCAGTCTTTCAAGAATTGCAATTGCAAGAGCCGCACCCTCGACAGGGTCTGTTCCTGCGCCGAGCTCGTCAATAAGACAGAGCGAGCCTGCGTTTGCAAGCTTTATAATCTGAACGATATTTGTCATATGTCCCGAAAAGGTTGACAACGACTGTTCAATACTCTGTTCGTCACCGATATCCACAAGCACTCTTCTGAACACGGAAAGCTCGCTGTTGTCGGCACACGGAACGAGAAGTCCGCACATTGCCATAAGCGTGAGCAGACCGATTGTCTTTAAAGTTACGGTTTTACCGCCCGTGTTAGGACCTGTGATTACAAGCGTGTCAAACTCTTTTCCGAGCATAACATCAACGGGAACAACCTTGTTTTTGTCGATAAGAGGATGACGGGCCTGTTTAAGCTCAATCATTCCCCTGTCGTTCATAATCGGCTTTGACGCTTTCATTGAATACGCAAGGTCAGCCTTTGCAAAAATCAAATTAAGCTGTGCAAGGTTCTTGTAGCTGTGGATAATGCTGTCGGCAAACTCGCCTGCATTTGCGGAAAGCTCAAAGAGGATTCTTTCAATCTCCTGTTCTTCCTTTGACTGCAAAAGCTTGATGTCATTGTTTGCCTGAACAACGCCCATAGGCTCAATAAACACGGTTGCACCGCTTGACGAGGTGTCGTGTACAAGACCCGGAACATTGCCTCTGCATTCACTTCTTACGGGAACAACATATCTGCCGTCACGCTGTGTGACGATAGTATCCTGAAGATACTTTATGTATGTTGAGCTGTGAATAATTTTATCGAGTACCTCACGAGCCTTTGAGGAGGCTGTGCGGATTTTTCTTCTTATATCCGACAAAACAGGGCTTGCCTTATCGGAAATTTCCTCCTCGCTTATAATAGCCGAGGTGATTTTGTCCTCAAGAAACTTGTTGGAAACAAGTCCGCTGAAATAGCTGTCAAGAGAGCTTGCTCCTCCGCCTGAGCGTGAGTGCCACTCCTTGACCGTGCGGATTGTTCTGAGAGTTGATGCAACCGACAGAAGTTCGCCTGTGGTAAGGCAACCGCCTGCCTGTGCTCTGCGTAAATGTCCCGAACAATTTCCGGCACCACCGAATGACGGAGCACCGAATCTTCCGCTTAACGCAACTGCGTCATCGGTTTGCTGTAAAAGCTGTTCAACCTTTTTCAGCTCAAACACGGGTTCGAGATTCAATGCCATTTCACGGGCGTCCTCAATCGAAGTCATTCCAGCAAGCTTTTCGAGGATTTTATCAAGTTCAAGTGTTTTGTAATGTCTGTTCATAATTCTACCAAATTCAATAATTGCAATTTTGTGTCAAATAATATTACAGTAAAACAACCGATTTATCGCATTGTTTGTAGCGGCAAACCGTGTTCGCTAATCACACAAAACTGCATTGTCTGATTAACTGCTTATTGTTTTGTAAAAAATAAGCGTTTTAAAGTCTTTTTCAAATCTGTATTTAAGATAACTTTCGCTCGCCGCATTCAGCACAACAAGGTCATCCTTCGGCAATGCAAACGAAAACAGCTTCTCATCATCGGCATAAACCGTGTGCCTAAGCGCCGTGAGCGTTCCCTCATTGAGAGCGATTGCAGGTTCCGACACATCCGTTCTGCAATCGGCACATTCAAGAGCGCCTATGCGTGGCAGAAAGTACATAAGCGGGGTAATATATTCTCCGCATTCTCTGCACATTCTCAGGTCGGGCATATAGCCCGCCATACTTGCAAGCCTCATTTCAAGACACGGCTTGATGAGGTCTGCACTGCGTTTGTTCTCTGACAAAAGGTAGAGCGAATTAAGCACAAGACTCAGAAATGAGTCTGCCTTTTGCTCACGGGGGCAAATTGTCAGAGCGAGCTCGCAAAAATACTGTGCAAGGCACATTTTTGTAACATCACTGCGGAGCTTTGAGAAAATGCGAATCGGCTGTGCCTCGCCGATTATGTAACTTTCCCGACCTTTATAAATTGTAAGTCGGGAATATGAGAGGAGAGATGCCGCCGCACATTTGCCGTTTTTGATGTTTTTTGCCCCCTTTACAAATGCACGGATTACACCGTTTGACTTTGTGAGAGCAAAAACGAGCTTGTCCTGCTCACCGATATTCTGTTCCTTTATAATCAGTCCCTCTGTTCGGAATTTCATCGGTTTCCTCCCTGTTCACGGTGATTGCACCCGTGTCTTTGGCATCCTGAATACTTTTGTAGCGAATGTAATCAAGAACGCTTCCCGTGGTAAAGAATATTTGCCACGCACTCCAGTTATCCATAAAAACACCTCCGCAGTTAGTGTTTCACAGATGCCGTTTATTATATTATGAAAAATCTGACATTGTGTCAAATCGTGTACCCGAATCGCTTTTAATCGGATTATCAGTCAAAATTCTTTTCGTCATAGCCGAAATTCTGAAGAATCTGGGCACGGTTTCGCCAATCCTCTTTTACCTTTACCCATGTCTGTAGGAATACCCTGCAATCGAAAAATCTTTCGATATCCTGACGGGCAAATGTGCTGATTTTCTTGAGCATTGAGCCGTTTTTGCCGATAATAATACGCTTGTGGGTTTCTTTTTCACAGAAAATAGTAGCGTCAATATCAAGCATACCGTTATCCCTTGTTTTCATTTTTTCGATTACAACAGCCGTGCCGTGCGGAATTTCCCTGTCGCAAAGACGGAGTATTTTTTCACGGATAATTTCGGCAACAATAACTCTTTCGGGCTGGTCTGTAAGAGTATCGTCATCAAAGAAATGACCGCCCTCGCCTGCCTGCTTTTTAAGCTCATCAAGAAGTTCGTTCATACCGTTGCCGTCCTGTGCGCTCACGGGAACAACTGCGTCAAAATCGTAGAGCAGACTGTAACGGGCAATCTGTTTCATAAGTTCTTCTTTTTCTTTGAGAGTGTCAATCTTGTTAATTGCAAGGATTGCCGGCATTTCCATTGACTTGAACTTTTCAATAAGGTTAAGTTCTGTGTCACCCGGTTCTTTTCCTGCCTCAACAACGAGCATACAGCAGTCAACGCCGCCCACGGATTCATTGACGGAACGCACCATATACTTGCCGAGAGAGGTTTTCGGCTTGTGCATACCCGGTGTATCAAAGAAAACAAGCTGATATTCGCCCTGAGTAAGCACGCCTGTGATTCTGTTGCGGGTAGTCTGCGGTTTGCTTGAAACAATCGCAATTTTCTGTCCCATAAGTCTGTTGAGAATTGAACTTTTGCCCACATTAGGTCTGCCGACAATGGCAATAAATGCGGATTTATCTTTATTATCTGTATTTAACATATTACCTCACTATACAAAAATCGGGGGCAAGCAAAATGCCGCCCCTTTGTTAATGTTTATCTTTTCTTTTAATGCCCAAAATTGCGTTCTTGACTTTTACGGGACCTGCACATACAAAGACGGCAGAAATCACCACAGATAAAATCAGCAAAACGAGCATAACGGGATTGTTTACAAAATACAAAAATATTTTTCCGATTACTTCAAAATCAAGAAAAAACAGCACCGCTGTAAACACAGCCGGAAATGACACGGCAAGCACGGCTGCGGCTGCAATGTCCTTGATAATCTTAACGGAAAAATCGTATCTGTCACAAAACAAATCACAAAGCTTTTCAACACAGGTGTTGACCATTTCAAGTGCAATTACAAGCGCACACAAAACAGCGAGCAACGCCCATTTTGCGGCAGAAAAATCGTAAAAGCAACCGAAAACGAAAACATAAAATGTCGCAACAAGGTGAAATCTCATATGACTTTCGCTTTTTACGGCAAAGTAAAAACCTCTGAATGCACTTTTAAAACTTTTGATTTGCTTTTTCATACCCCGTAATATAACTACTCTGTCAAGCCATATCGTCATCAACTATGTAGCTTGATGATGCAGGAAGACCGAGCTGTTCCATAACAAGCTCTTCTTTTTCTCTCATTCTTACCCTTTCAAGCTTTTCCATGTGATCATAGCCGAGAAGGTGAAGAACGCTGTGAGCGGTAAGATAGCCAACCTCTCTCTGGAGGCTGTGGCCAAAGAGTTCTGCCTGATCTCTTGCCTTTTCCATAGAAATTACAACATCACCGAGAATCTGTGCGCCTGTTTCGGGATTGGTGTCATAAACACCGTTTTCTCCCATTGGGAAAGAAAGAACATCGGTTTCAATGTCCTTGTCACGATACTGCTTGTTAAGAGCCTTGATGCCCTCGTTATCCGTGAAAGTAACGCTGATTTCAGCAGAACCTTCAAATTTTTCAAGTCGCAGAACTGCGTTACAACAACGACGAACCAACATTCTGATACCTGTCGGAATCTTTACTGCTTTTTGTTTGTTTGTGATAATTACCCTGATTTTATTATGCTCTGCCATTCATGATCATCCTTTCATTATTTTTAACCCGATAGCGTGGGATATGTGAAAATTAAGTAAATTAATTTTTGGAGCCGTTGTTTTTGGAGCCGTTGTTTCGTAAATTATTAATGTCAGTGTTTTCAAATTTTGCATAAGCCTTGATGATATCCTGAACAAGGCGATGACGGACAACATCCTTTTCATCAAAGAAACAGGTGCCGATATCATCAATGTTCTTGAGGATTTTGATGCAGTCTTTAAGACCGCTCTTTGCACCGTTCGGAAGGTCAATCTGCGTAATATCGCCCGTGATTACCATTTTTGAGTTAAATCCGAGTCGGGTAAGGAACATCTTCATCTGTTCCCTTGTCGTATTCTGAGCCTCGTCAAGAATTATAAAGCTGTCGTCAAGCGTTCTTCCTCGCATATATGCAAGCGGTGCTACCTCTATAAGTCCCTTTTCCATATTAGCATTAAAGCTTTCTGCACCCATAATCTGAAAAAGTGCATCATATAAAGGGCGAAGATATGGGTCTACCTTGCTCTGTAAATCACCCGGAAGAAATCCCAGCTTTTCTCCTGCCTCTATCGCTGGTCTTGTAAGAATTATCTTATTAACCTCATTAGACTTAAATGCCTGAATAGCCATTGCCATTGCAAGATATGTCTTTCCTGTACCAGCAGGGCCTATTCCAAATACAATCATTTTATCCCTTATCTGGTCTACATAATTCTTCTGGCCTAATGTCTTTGGCTTAATTGGCTTTCCTGCTATAGTCCTGCATACTGTATCGGAGTCTATCTCTAACATAGTATCCTGCTTATCATCAAATGATAACGATATTGCATAATCAACACTCTGTCTGCTTATCTGGTTACCTCTTCTTGCAAGCTCTATAAGATTATCAAGCACGCCTCTTGCCCTTATAACATTAGCTTCTGCTCCTATTATCTTTACAACTCCGTCCCTTGCTATTAATTCTATATTAAGATTACTCTCTATTGCCTTGGCATATTCATCAAACTGTCCAAACACCATACTGCTGTATTCTGCTGGCATATCAATAACAACTTCTACTTCACTCATTAATATTAATCCTCTTTCTATTAATATGTATATCAATTAGTAACCGGAAGAAGTACTTCCAATTCTCCAGTACAGCTTCCTCTGTCATCAGTTGTATCTATATTAACACGACAATCCATTATTTGCACTCCTTTTTGTTCCATATGCGAAATATACATCTGTAATCTTTCATTAAGAATATCTTCTAACTGGACATCATTATACCTGTCATTCATAACTTTATATTCTTTTCTGTTCTCTACCCCGATAACAATTCCAGTATCTATCCCTCCTGCAACAATCAATGGATATTTCTGCGTTATTATATCATACTGCTCTATCCGCCTGTGCGGCTTGGTCAGCTTAATTAAGCCGCTGTTATTTTCTATAATTAACGAAGAATATCTCCTCTTGGTATACTGTCTGTATCCGTATTCTCTTTCCAGTATATCATCATAAGCAATTACTGTATGAACTAAAATGTCTGCATCAGGACATACATCTACCTGATACAGCTCCGTTCCTGAGTCATCAGTAACAGCCACCCTGCCAGATACTAACACCTGCCCCTCCTGAACCTCATCACCGCAGGCTACTAGTGGTGTACCGCTTCTTGTAATTATCTTCTTAACAACACCCTGACAACTGCTTACTATATCTTCACCGTCACTATACACAGACTTCACTGCTTCTTTATTCATAGAATAATTTTCTTTTATGTATACATTAACCATTGAGCCCTTTATCTCAACACTCGCCCATGTAACATCAAGATCATTTCTTATGCACTCTTCAATATACGCACAGTCAATATTTTTAAGCATATTTCCATTATAAACTTTCATATCCTTTATATAACTTTTCAAATACTCATCTGTGTATACATAATTACCATTAAAATTCACTTTCCATACGAACATTCCCAGAAGCTTTATTATAACAAATGCAATAAGCACCCCGTAGGCAAACGAATAATGCTGTCTGTATCTAAATATGTAATATCTTGGATAAGCCTTTTTGATAACTTTAATATGCACCCTTGCCGCCTTAACAAGATTTTTTATCATAAAGAAATCATTTCTTGCTATCCTGGCGCGCACAGCATTATTGCCAGCTTTAATATGCTGTACATCAAAAAATATTATATCTTTTTTTCTGCACATATTAAAAAATGTATTTATACCATCCCCGCTTATTTCCAGTTCAATATAAAAAATATGCTTCAATCCATCTTTAATACCCAGTTTCATATTATACACAGCACCCCATTAACCATATTACTCAAATGTAATCTCATTAATCCTCCCTTTTATGGATATTTCATCCATATCCAGATATCCTATATCAAGGTCACTTCCCTTAACGTGTACAATTCCACGCCTTGTAATGACTTTGACACTATCACATTCATACTCCATTATTGATTTAAAATTCTCTATATACATTTCCTTATTGCCAATAACTGTAAGAATCGGCATAGTAACAGACTGCGGCATAACAACCGAACGCACATCTTTCGCACACCTAAACTTTCCCATATCTTACCCCAGCATAACAACTTACGCTTATATATAAAATATGCAAAAAAATCCCGATGTATTCTAAAATACACCGGGATTAAATATTTCGCTATCAAATTAATTGAACTTACGTTTTCTAGCAGCTTCTGACTTCTTCTTGCGTCTTACGCTTGGCTTTTCGTAATGTTCTCTTTTACGAATTTCCTGCTGAATGCCTGCCTTTGCGCAGTTTCTCTTGAATCTGCGTAATGCGCTATCTAAAGACTCGTTTTCTTTAACGATGACATTTGACATATCTCTTCCTGACCACCCTTCTGTTGCGTAATTGTGCTGGGCAATACATATAGGGTTTTACCTAATCGCACAACAGATATTATATCACAGAAATCACCTAAGTCAACAGAAATTTTGCGATTTTAGCACAATTTGTTAAATTAATATTATAACCAATATCATAGCGGTTATTATTACTATTATAATTAAAACTGTTCTGCAAGCACTTCTGGTGCCTTCTTTAATAGCTCATCAATACCAGAAGCATTCTTACCACCAGCCTGAGCCATATTAGGACGTCCGCCACCGCCGCCACCAACAAGTGAAGCAACAGACTTAATAAGATTACCAGCATGAGCACCCTTAGCAACAACATCATCTGTAGCCATCGCTATCATATTAACCTTATCAGCCGCAAGTGCACTTACAACAAGCACAACACCTGAACCAATCTCTCCCTTTAACTTATCGCCAAGGTTTCTAAGTTCATTCATATCAACATTATCTACCTTAGTTGCAAGAAGCTTAACGCCCTTAACATCAACAACATTATCTGTCACATCACCTAAAGCATTATTAGCAAGCTCTGCCTTAAGCTTATCATTCTCAGATATAAGTGCCTTAATCTCATCATTCATTGTATGAATTCTTCTTACAAGCTGTGTGCTCTCTGCCTTAGCTGCTATTGAAGCTTCTTTTACAAGAGTTTCAAGGTTATTAAAGAACTTAAGAACTCCCTTATCTGTAAGAGCTTCTATTCTTCTTACTCCTGCAGCAACACCTGACTCAGATACAATCTTAAAAAGTCTGATGTTAGCTGTATTGGCAACATGTGTACCACCACAGAACTCCTTAGAGAAGTCACCCATACATACAACTCTTACCTTCTCACCATACTTTTCACCAAAAAGTGCCATAGCACCTGTGTTCTTAGCTTCTTCGATTGTCATAATCTTTGTCTCTACTGGAATTGCCTCAGCAATCTTTTCATTGACAATATCTTCGACCTTCTTAATCTCCTCTTCTGTCATACTCTGGAAATGTGTAAAGTCAAATCTTAATCTTTCAGGATCTACATAAGAACCCTTCTGTTCAACATGGTTACCAAGTACAGTTCTTAATGCTTTCTGTAAAAGGTGTGTTGCACTATGATTCTTGCATGTATCTGCTCTGTATTCTGAATCTACAGTAAGAGTAACTGTATCGCCAGCTTTGAGCATACCCTTTGTCATAGTTCCAACGTGGCCAATCTTGCCGCCTTTAAGCTTGATTGTTGTATCAACCTTAAATTCGCCCTCAGAAGTTGTGATATAACCTTTATCACCTTCCTGACCACCCATTGTTGCATAGAATACTGTCTGATCAACGATAACTGTTCCCTTATCTCCTTCTGAAAGAGCTTCTACAACATCTTCTTCTGTTGTAAGAACTGTTACCTTGGAATCATTAGACAGCTTGTCATATCCAACGAATTCACTTGTGATAGCTGGATCAATCTTATCATATACAGTTGCATCAGCACCCATATAGTTAGTTGTCTTACGAGCCTTACGTGCTTTCTCACGCTGCTCATTCATACATTTAATGAAGCCGTCTTCATCAATAGTTATGTTCTTTTCTTCTAAGATTTCCTTAGTAAGATCAATAGGGAAACCATAAGTATCATAAAGCTTGAAAGCATCTTCCCCAGAAAGAACGCTCTGGTTCTTCTCCTGAAGTTCCTTTTCCATATCTGAAAGAATACTTAATCCCTGGTCAATAGTCTTATTGAACTTATCCTCTTCCTCAGATATAACTTTAGTAATGAATTCCTTCTTTTCTTCAAGTTCTGGATATCCGTCCTTAGAACCTTCTATAACTGTTTCGCAGAGCTTTGATAAGAACTTTCCTTCTATCCCTAAAAGTCTTCCATGTCTTGCCGCTCTTCTTAAAAGTCTTCTAAGTACATAGCCTCTGCCTTCATTAGATGGCATAATACCATCACTTACCATAAATGTTACTGAACGTATATGATCTGTGATAACACGGATAGATACATCCTGCTTCTCATCTTCCTTATACTTAACACCAGCCATCTCGCATACCTTATTACGGAGTGCCTGTAATGTATCAACATCAAATATTGAATCAACATCCTGAACTACAACCGCAAGACGTTCAAGTCCCATACCTGTATCGATATTCTTCTGGATAAGGTCAGAATAATTACCCTTGCCATCATTATTAAACTGCGAAAATACATTGTTCCATACTTCCATATATCTGTCGCAGTCACAGCCTACTGTACAGCCCGGCTTGCCGCATCCGTACTTTTCGCCTCTGTCATAATAAATCTCTGAACATGGACCACATGGGCCAGCACCATGTTCCCAGAAATTATCTTCTTTGCCAAATCTGAAAATTCTTTCAGGTGCAATTCCAATCTCTTTATTCCATATATCAAATGCCTCATCATCATCTACATAAATAGATGGATAAAGTCTGTTGGCATCAAGTCCAACAACCTCTGTAAGGAATTCCCATGACCAGTGAATTGCTTCTCTCTTGAAGTAGTCACCGAATGACCAGTTGCCCAGCATTTCGAACATGGTGTGGTGATACGTATCGTGTCCGACCTCTTCCAGGTCGTTATGCTTTCCACTCACACGAAGACACTTTTGTGAATCCGCGACACGTGGATATTTACGGGGTACGTTCCCCAGGATTATATCTTTGAACTGGTTCATACCTGCATTGGTAAACATCAATGTAGGGTCGCCCTTCACCACCATCGGAGCAGAAGGCACAATCTGGTGCTGCTTGGAAGCGAAGAAGTCTTTAAATGATTCACGGATTTCTTTTGCTGTCAACATAATCTATTCTATATAGTCTCGTTAATATTCTGAAAAACAATTTGCAAAAGTACAGCAAATTATTATTTTTGCACGTATCCAAGCAAGAAAATATTTGATGAAACTATTTAAAAGCAGAAAAACATATTACTTATATAACCCCAACACGCTCAGTTACGAGCGCGTTTACCCCTCCGCCAAAGACCGTTTTTTCGGTGTGCTCCGCCACCTGAGCATTGGTATCGTGATCGGCGTAGGCATTTTCTTTATCTTTTCGCGCACGTTCGACTCGCCGGTCGAATCGCTTTTAAAGAAGGAGAACAAGCTGTTGCAGACACAATACGAAGTGCTTTCGTTGCGCCTGAACAATGCGCTGGAAGTCTTGGATGACATACAGCAACGCGACGAGAACTTATACCGGGCGATCTTCCAGGCTGAATCGATCCCCGAATCCGTCCGCAAGTCCGGTTTCGGCGGGACCAACCGGTATGAACACCTGATGAACCTGTCCAACCCCGAACTGGTCGTCTCGACCACCCGGAAGATGGACATGCTGAGCAAACAGCTCTATGTCCAATCCAACTCGCTGGAGGAGCTGATCACATTGGGCAAGAACCAGGAAGAACGAAGCAAATGTATTCCCGCCATACAGCCGATTGCCAATAAGGACCTGAAACGTACGGCATCCGGCTACGGTGTGCGTATCGACCCGATCTACCGTACTCCCCGCTTCCACTCAGGCATGGACTTTTCCGCCAAAGTGGGCACGGAAGTCTATGCAACCGGCGACGGAGTCGTTACCTTTGCTGCCTGGAAACAGGGATATGGAAACTGCCTGATGATCAATCACGGGCACGGATTCCAGACGCTTTACGGCCACCTGAGCAAGTTCCGGGCGCGTGTCGGACAGAAAGTAAAGCGCGGAGAAGTGATCGGAGAAGTGGGAAATACTGGGAAATC
>ERZ779671.907-NODE-907-length-13820-cov-1.847802_pt1 | contig 13820 bp, 6 predicted proteins | sample MGYA00511074_ERZ779671 | MGnify/ENA primary metagenome ERZ779671 (study PRJEB29588, sample SAMEA2158454) | human gut metagenome | biome: human gut; feature: human-associated habitat; material: faeces | place: Denmark | collected 2008/2010 ... | reverse complement strand
TGAACTCCAAAGTTTATAACACGCTGATTCATATAAGCATCACCAGCTGTATTGGTCTTAATTTCAGGGTCTTGCTGATATTTATCATAACCGGTAAAAGTCAGTAAGTTATAAGCATTTACATAAAAACGGACATTGTCTAAGAACTTAGGTAATGCTGTCTTGGGAAGTTGATAGCCCAAGTCAACAGTCTTCAAACGAATATACCATGCATTAATCAGCCAAAAATCCGAATTATAAGCAGAAGCACTATTTATTGTACCATCTTGCATTGTCAAACGTGGGAACTCAATACTTTCTCCATTTTCATAACGTTCCTGTGTCCAACGCTTTTGGTGAAGTGGCTGGAACTGACTCTTACCAGACTCAATCCCTGTTCCATTGATAGCAAAACTATAATCAAACGATCCTTGGAATAAAACACTGATACTAAACCCTTTCCAACTTCCTCCAATCGTCCATCCTAATGTTGTAGTAGGCAAGTTCGGTTTGCCAATAGCACGTTTATCAAAATCATTGATAGTACCATCACCATTCAAATCTGCATACTTTAAGTCACCTGCCTGCACAGCAATATCAGGTTTAGCCGGAGCGTCCGCAGCACCAGAATTAATCTTTTCAATATCTTCCGGTGTATAATAGCCAATCCAATGATAGCCAAAAGGCTGCCCAATCTGTCTACCCGTTTCTCTCAACCATTCATATTTCTGTTGAGCCTCAGCTTTATAATCGACTCGATTTTTAGCATAACCAAATACAAAATTGGTATTAAAATTGAAGTTACCAAAACGGTCTTGATAACCAATCTGTCCATCAAAACCTTTATTGGTAGTTTCTGCTACATTTTCAGGAGACAAGCCGATACCTAATATGTCCGGAATATCATTTCTGGTAACTAGCTGATCATAACGTTTATCTATAAACCAGTCGAAAGTCAAGGAGAATTTATCAAACAAATTCATATCTACACCAACATTAAACTTTCTCGCTTTCTCCCACGTTACATTTAAATTTCCTAAATCACCTTCTTTGATGCCACTAACACCAAAGTTGTTACCTTCACCAAAAGTATAAGAATCACCTGTTTTATATACTTGCCGATACAGATAACGATCGCCGCTTGCTACATCTGACCCTACAAGACCATAGGAAGTTCTAAACTTCAATAACTGCACATTCCTTCCCAACCAATCTACATTCTTGAAAAAGTCTTCTTGAGAGATAGCATAACCTATAGCCAATGCTGGAAAGAATCCGAAATTGTTATCTTTACCAAAACGATCGGTCCCATTATATGCCATGTTCAAATCTACCAAATATTTATTTTTATATTTATAGCCTAGCTGCATCGTATAACCTTCGAAATTATTGGGAACAGCTGCATCCTTTTCATTTGTTGTACTCTGACGATTGTACAAAAACATAACATTTACATCATGTGCATTATTGAAAACATGAGCATATTTCAAAGATGCTTTGATATTCAAATCTTTGATAGCTTTATCTGTACTGTTATATACAAAATACTGCTCATAATCATAGACTCCATTCGGATTGATATTATACAAACCTGTTGCAGAATCGTAATGATAAGTCGGATATCGTGTACGCATCACTGCACGATAATTTTCATCACTACTGGAATATGCCAATTGAAAATCAGCTGCAAGCCCTGGCGTTAAGAAGTCCATCTTCCATGTTGCACCATACAAAATATTATTATCATTACGTCTAGTACGTTTATATCCTTCATTTGCCAACCGTGCGTTCAATGTCGGTTTTCTATCTTGCGTATCATATAAATAAGCAAATGAACCATCCGGATTCAAAAGTGGAGCCGAATAAGGGTGCATTTTAGAGAAATCATAAAGCTCACCTGTTACATTCATATTGTACGGTTCATTGATATCCATGAAGCGTGAAGAAACGTCCAAACGCATATTGAAGTTATCAGTCACATCAAAATCAAGATTAGTGCGATAATTGAAACGACGATAGGAATAATTAGGATTCACACCATCACCAGAATTACCCCCAAAGTCTTTTACCAAGCCATTCTGAGTAAAATATCCCGCAGAAACAAAATATCTCAATTTCTTAGAACCACCTGAGACATCAACATTTATGTTCTCCTGAAATGCCATTTTCTTAAAAATCTCATCATACCAATTGACATCAGGATGCCCATAAGGATCAGTATGATCTCTGAAAGCGATCATATCGTCTTCAGTATACGGGAAATCAGACAAAGTACCATCATTCGTATGTGCTTCCTTTACTAATTGTAAAGATTCGTAAGCGTTCAGAAATTTAGGCGTACGAACTGGGGTTTGCATACCAGTTTCCAAACGTACATTAATTTTCGGTTTACCTTGCTCCCCACGACGAGTCTTTACTACTAATACACCATTAGCACCTTTGATACCATAGATGGCCGTAGTAGAAGCATCCTTCAATATTGATATACTTTCAATTTCGTTGACATTAATTTGAGACAACTGTTCATAAGTATACTGCATGTCATCCACCATAATCAACGGTTTATTACCATCATTATTCAATGAACTGACACCGCGGATAAAGAAGTCTGAAGCATCTTTACCTGGTTGACCAGACTGTTGCTGACTAAAAAAACCCGGCAGCTTTCCTGTCAAAGCATTCTGTACACTACTAGTTGGAACATTACGAATCTCACGTGCCTGTATTCCACTAACTGCACCTGTCAACGTTATACGCTTAGCCTTACCATAACCAACGACAACGACTTCATCCAAATTTGTTTGATCAGGAGCCAATTCTACATTCAGCATTTGCTGACTATTTACTTTAATGCTTTGTTTCTTAAAACCGATATAAGAAAACTCCAATACAGCACCTTTGTTTACATTTAATTGGAAATTACCGTCAATATCGGTAATTGTACCCACTGTTGTACCTTGTATTTTTACATTTACCCCCGGCAACAACTCACCGTCGGCTGAAGAGACAATTCCCTTCAAAACAAACGATTGACCGAACGCCGAGATAAAAAGGCTTATACATACTAATATTAATAATAGTCTTTTCATAATATTACCACTTCGGATTTTGAATCATGTTATCATTCTTAACTACCTCATTATATGGGATCGGATATAAATAGCGTTTCACATCAAACGTCGTACTTAGGACATCCACTTCATTGAAACTCGTAGTATTTCCTTTTACCCTAATCTCCAAACCTTCCAAAGGATTCTTAAATATCTCTTCAGCAATTCTCCATCTGCGAATATCCCAATATCGTTGTTCTTCAAATGCCATTTCAATACGTCGTTCGTTTTGAATCACTTCACGCATCTCTGCCTGTGTCATATTTTTCTTAAGCCCATAAGGAGATTCATCATTACCTGCTTCAATACCAGCACGTGCCCGTAATGCAATGATAGCATCGTACACATCCTGAGAAGGAGAAGAAAGGTACTCATTCATTGCCTCTGCATAATTCAACAACATCTCTGCATAACGAAACATAACCCAAAGATGTATTTTATTCCCATATTGAGACTCTTCACCAAATTTACCCATAAACTTACACATATAATAGCCCGTCTTAGAATATTCAGCAGAGTTAGATGGATTATTAACTCCTCCGATTGAAATATCAAGCGTATTATTCAACCAAGATGACCCATGATGCAGTATTGTATAATCCAAACGTGGATCACGGTTTTCATATGGATTACTCTGATTAAGAGTATATTTACTACCTTGTCCAGCAAACATGCCGTCCTTCATAGGGAAAGCGTCTACCAAATTTTGAGTTGGAAGCGTACGTCCTTTACCTAAATTGTCACCAGAAAATCCTAAAGGCCCATTATTGCTTTCTATAGACTTATCTTCCCCCCCCGGACGATAAAAAATGACTTCAGGATTATTAGTTTTATTATAAAAACCTAAAAAGACGTCACGAAAATCCCGATTATCGCCATCAGATGTAGACTGTGTTAAACCATATGCCCCATTACCATTCGGACCGTACTCATCAATAAATGTCTTGGCAGCTTTAGCCGCATCATTCCAACGCTCTCTATCATAAGAAGCATAGCCTATTAATTCATTACCAATCTCAATAGGACGTTCATTAAATAAAGGACTCGCTGCATATAATAGTACTCGAGACTTTAAAGCTAGACAAGCCTCACGAGTAGGAGTATGTGCATATTGTTCAAAATCAGGCATTGGATTGGTACGCAAATCATCTTTAATATCATCTAATTCATCACAAATATACTGTACACATTGCTCAAAAGTATTTCTTGGGATCTCCATATCATCACCCAATATATGTACATCATCACCCATCAAAGGAACACCACCATAGCGTTTCACTAATTCGAAATAGAAATAAGCCCTCAAGAAACGCGCTTCTGCTTTCATTGTAACATTCAATGGTTTTGTTTCTCCCTTTGCGTTCTTATAAGTCAGCATAAAAGGGACAACATCAATATGATTAATCAGAATGTTTGCCTTACGGATTCCTGAATAATACTCTTTCCATCGCATATCCGATTCAACACGTGTACTCGCAGTATACCGTCCCATTGCCAACTTATAAACATCCGGGTCAGAAACATTTATAGATATAGCATCATCAGACGCAGCATCTAAATAATCACTTCCTACACGATTGTGCCCGTTTTGCAACGTGGCATAAATATTATTCATAAACTTTACCGCATTCGTACCAAGAGAATCGGTTTTTGAAAATACAAAATCAATTGATACCAGTTCAACTGGCTCTGGTTCATACCCATCGGTACAGGATACAGCTGTAAACAACAATCCAACTCCGATTAGCGTCAAATATTTATTTCGTATCATAGATATCATAGTATATTAGAATTTAACATTAATACCTGTGCTGATGCAACGTTGTAGCGGATAGTTACCGAAGCTAACTTCGGGATCAACGAGTTCATTAGCAGCTTTTGTGAATAAGTTTTGTCCACTTACGAAAACTTTCACACGTGCTCCACCCAAATAATTACGACAGAATGAATCAGGTAAGTTATATCCTAAACTAACATTTTTCAACCGAATATAATTACCGGAACGTAACCAAAAAGAAGAGCCCCAGCCATTGCCTTGATTATACTTATTACCACCAGCACTCAACCTCGGGAAAGTTGCAGTAGCAGCAGTTTCTGGAGTCCATCGATCCAGCATATTCTCATATGCCTGTCCATAAACTTGTCCTTGAGTTTGAAAACCTTCCAATAAATTCCAATCACTCATTAAAACATCTTTATTGTACACTCCTTGCCAAAACATTGAGAATTCTAATCCACGCCATTCGAAACCTAAATCAATACCAAAATAAGAGAGTGGTTTATCGCCACCAATCATTACCTTATCAAAGTCATTGATAACTCCATCGTTATTCTGATCTTTGTACTTGATATCACCAGGCTGAATATTGTTAAATCCTTCAATTACAGGACTCTTTGTAATTTCGTCTTGAGAAGTGAAAAAACCTTCTGCTACCAAACCGAAGATTGCCCCTTTGGGTTTACCTGTAGTACGCAGATATTCATAAGGCACTTTTTGTTCATCTTTATATAACACTTTACTTTGCTCACAACTCCAGTTAGCAGATGCATAATAATTAAAATCGCCAACGTGATCTTGATAGGTAATTGAGAATTCGCCTCCATACCAACGTTCTTTAGCAATATTTTCATCTGGATAATTCTGGCCAATTAGTTCGATACTTTTTCCACGAGCCTGCAACAAGTCATAATATTTATCATTAAAATAATCAGCAGTTACCTGTAATTTGTTGTTAAACAAAGCTATATCTACACCAATATTCAGTTTATTGCCTTTTTCCCACGTTTGATATAAATTTGCCAGTTTATCTTTTTCTGTAAAACTTCCTGAACTTTGTCCTAAATTAGTCCCCAACCGATAATCATCACCTCCTGAGGAATAAGTCTGATAATACGTATAATACCCAGCATTATTCATACCATTACCTGTCTTACCATACACACCGCGTATCTTTAGTTGATTCAGCCACTCACAGTTTTCCATAAAATTCTCTTTGCTGATATCCCATCCTAAACCGAAAGCGTAAAAGGTTCCCCACCTTCTGCCTGGAGCATAACGATTGTAATAACTTTCACTTAATGCTACCTGTGCAAAATATCGCTCCGCATAATCATAAGAGACATCACCTATAATATTTGATGGATATTCAGGAAGATCCCAGTTAGTAAGAGTATTTCGCGTATCTCCTAGAACACTGGCCTTAAATTTGTGCTTACCAAATTGACGTTCATAATCAACAGCAAGCTGACCATACATCTGCCGATAGGTAGACACAGAACTAAATGAATTTGATTGCGTTTTCTTTTCTCCATACCGAGTATAAACGTCATTGCCATCCTTATCAATAGTATAATCAAAAACTTCGGAAGTTTTTGTTCGTTTCGTAGTCGAACGATTCTGAGAAGTTACACTACCTACCATACGAACAGACAAGCCTTTAACTAACTTACCAAAATCATAGCGCAAATTAATAGCTCCCAATACATCCCGAGCCCCATCTGTTATATAACCAGAGTTAATAGTCTGCGATAACAAATTATTATTGAACGACTGACTACCTCCCCATGATCCATCTGGATTTGTCACAGGATATGCATTACTTGGAGTAGAATAAATTGAACTGAGAATATCATCATACCCATTTCCAGTCCCTCCTGGTTGGGTACCTTCTTCTATACGTCCCATCAAAGTAACTTTTGCTGTCAAATCATCAGTAATATTGATGTTCACTTTAGAAGAAATCATATAACGATCAAATGTCATATTTGTATCGTGAGCATCTCCACCTGGATTTTTAAATAATCCATTTTCACCTACATAGCCTACACTAATAAAATATTGTGCGTACTTGTTACCGCCTGTAGCATTCAAATTATAAGACTGAGTAGTCGAATTTTTGTTCATCAGTTCATCACACCAGTTCACACTTGGATGTGTATACGGACTGGAATGATCACGAAACTTAATAAAGTCATCATAAGAATAAAAGGGATTTTTACCATCATTCAGCAACGCCTCATTCAATAAATAAGCATATTGAGAAGTAGACAGCGGATTTAGTTTTTTCACTGAACTCTGCACACCAAACCGTCCAGTAAATGATAACTGAAATCCCTGTTTGATAGGATCTTTAGTAGTAATTACTAATGCACCACGGGAACTGCGCATCCCCAAAAACATAGATGACAAAGCATCCTTCTGAATTGATACCGATTCAATAGCATCAGGATCGATAGAATATAATTCTCTTTGCACACCATCCACTACCACCACCGGTGCATTGTGGCGTGATAGAACATTAAATTCCGTATTATCACTATATGCCTCTTTACCCAATGTAGGGCTATTAAAGTTAAAGATGGTTCCAGAAGAACTGGATTCAATTTGACTCTTACGTGCACCACGAGTACGTACAATATCTAGTCCTGGTAAACGCCCTTGTAATGAAGGAAGAATAGTAGTTCCCATCAATGAACTAACCTGATCTGTATAAACCGTAGCAGCTGAACCTAAATAGCTTGCTTTATCTTTCGTATCATAAGGTCCATTTATTACATCTGGAAATTTCACGAACTCTTCTGTCAACGTTACTTTAAAAATACGTTCCTGATTTCTTAGCTTGTTCACCTTAATTTCCTTATGTAAAAAACCTGGATGAGAAAAACGAAGCATATCGCCCTTCTTATACTGAAATTCAAAAGTACCATCATCACCTGTCACAGTCTTAAAATCAGTATTCTTCATCGTGATTACAACACCCGAGACAGGATTGCCATATTGATCGATTACCTTACCTGTAATATTAGCCGTTCCTCCTGCTTCTTGAGCCACCGCATTCAAATGTCCCAAGCCAAGTAGTAGCCACATTACAAAACATGTGAAACAGTACCGACTATTTCTTTTATTCAAAATATTACGCATATAATCTTTTTTTAAGGTTAAACTCTATTCACATTGAAATTCGAATACGAAAGGCTCTTTTATTCCTTCTTCTACCTCTTCTCCTTCATTATCTCTACTGTCATCTGACTGGGAAATAGATACTGTTCCATCTTCATTTGTGAAAATATACTCTATACGAGAAATTGTTTCACCGTCCGGAATGTTAAAAAATCCACCAGGCCAAAGAGTTACATTATATCTTGGCAATTTCGTTTCTCTTTTCATTAGTGTTTTCGCACTCTTTTCATTGACTGTATATATCTTTCCTTCTATCGTATAAGCAGTAGCTTCTATATACACATTCTCAGCTTTTATCAATTCATTGGTATTAATATCCCCTTGAAAAGTGAATGTTACATAATCATCTTGTAAAGCAGACAAAGGTTCAATTTGATAATAGTGCGTAGAACAAAAATCAATCACAGTACCTGATCCTTCTACCACTTCAAAGCAATCATCAGCATCCTTAACAGAATAATGAGCCTCGTCTCCTCCAATCCCATCACTAGAGTGATTGATAAAAAAACTTGGTCGGAATTTTAAGTTGCTTTTTCCTGAATTACACTTAATTGTTACTGTATAATGTATTGTTCCATTTACACTAGGATAGTTATCCGATTTAAATGCAATCCATTCCATATCGTTCAAGACATTGCCTCGTACACCATATTTTTTTTTCAATGCCGCTGACCAACTCATACCTTTATAATTTGCAGGCTGTTCAGTATCTGGAATTACTGTCATTTTGTGATCCACTTCCGTTTCATACCTATCTTCTCTGTATGTCACAGTTGCATTCTGACGTACATTCCAACTTCTTGGAGCCAAGAATCCAACAATAAACGTTTCATTGCTTGCATCACCATCGATGTTTATTTCTCCACTAAACGTAAAAGTTGCAATTTCACCAGCCTTAATATAGGCAACCATCTCTCCGGCCTCGTTCTCTTGTTTAACATTTACCTCCTTAATCAAAAAGGAACATCCAAAGACTATTAAGGAAAGTACCAACAAAAAAAAGATTTTTATTCTATGTTTTTTAAAATAATATTTCATAAGCTTTTCTTTTTAAATCATTCTTCTATTTTTTCAAAAGAATAAACATAAGAGTTGCTCGAGCACCCCGGACTAATTGTAAGGGTTATATGGCGTTTCCCTTGTACAATCGGGTAAGTGATTTCAGTTATAGCTTCTCTTTCAGCACCTTCCTCCTGAAAAGTTAAGAAAAAAGGATATGTCAAATTATCAATTCTCCATGTACCATTTTTCTTTACTAAAAAAGGGAGATAGTTTTCAATATTATATGTATTATCTTTATTCATAATCAGACGAAACTGACTAAAGTCCATCACTTCAGATATATCCGTTCCATTGCGTACAACAGTTTTTAATTGCCACTTCCCATCTAACTGCTTTGGTACTTCCATATAAGAATCAGGAGCTATTTCATCTTTAAATGTATTGCAAGCACTCACAGTACCTAATAAGACGAAAAGTAAAACCGTAGTTTGTATTTTAAATCTCATATTTCTTATTTTTAATATAACAATCATTCCTATTCATAATAAGGATTCTGCAACAAATCCGGTGATTTCACAGTCTCTTTATAAGGTATTGGATAAAAATACATCGCTTTACGGAAGGTATGCTGACGAGTATCAATGATTCTTCCTGTCTTCCGCTCACCATTTCTTGTGATTTCAAAACCATGCATCATCCTATTATCTGTATCTTCAGCAATCATCCAACGACGTACATCAAAGACACGATGTCCTTCAAACGCTAAATCCAACCGATGTTCCAACCGAATAGCTTCTGTCATATCAGCCTGACTCATATTATTTTCAATTCCATATGTTCCATCCTCGCCAGGCTCTATGCCAGCGCACTCACGTATCTTTCTCAATACAATATATGGGCTAATTTCTTGATCTCCTAGTACATCTTTATGATCAGGTCCATAATATTCATTAGCAGCTTCTGCATAATTCAGCAAAATTTCAGTATAACGCATCAATGGTCGTGCTTGCGAACCTCCATAAAGCATTTGATTTGCCATTGAACCAAATTTCAAGAATTTATGTGTATAATACCCTGTCGGAGTCCCTCGATAGATAGCGTCCTGTTGTGTTCCCACAGATATATTAATTTCAGTATCCTGCATATTACTCTTCATTATGCATCCATCATAAGTAACAGTGAACATGAAACGAGGGTCACGTTTGTTAGCAGGATTCGTAGGGTCATAATCTGGACTATCCTTAGTCGGTGTGCCATCTGCCATTGGGAAAAGTTCAGCCAAATCATGATAAACATACCCTCCAATACCATTTCCTCCTGTACTAGGAGGAGCAAACCATCGGTTTGTATCTATACTAGCTCCTGCTTTCTTTTCAAAGATTGTACCACAATAAACCTCCGTTCCCACTTTTCCATAATAATCAGCAGGTAACAACTGTGCATAATATCCCCATCCCGGATAAGCCTCATTATTCTCATCTTCATTACGAATGTACAAATCATACTGCTTCATCTTTATCACATCAAGGGCAGCATCTACAGCAATTTTCCAACGCTCCTTATCATAAGTAGGATACCCTAACAATTCTTTTGGAAAATCAGCAGGCGCAAAATCACTACCGTTGAATAATTTGCTAGCAGCATACAAACGTACACGTGAAATTAAGGCTTTACAAGCTCCTCGGGTTACACGTCCAAATTTGTTTCCACTTCTTTCAACTGGCAATGTTTCTGCAGCTTTATTAGCTTCATCCACAATATACTCAACGCAATCCGCATAAGAGTTACGCTCCTTGATTGCTTCTTCTACAGTTTCATAAACATCATCACCAATTAAAGCCACACCACCATAATGTCTTAATAGCATTGCATAATACCAAGCACGCAAAAAGCGTGCTTCTGCTTTATACTCTTCCTTTGCCACTTCAGCCATTCGGGATCCATCTGCATATTTAAAAAACACATTTACTCGACGAATATTTCGATATGCAATTCTCCAAACATCGTCCTCAGAAATAGTAACAGGATTGACTGTTCCAGTAGCGAACATTACATCTGTCGTAAGCCCGGTACTAGCTTTATACGCAGCTTCATCACAACTAGTCTGCAATCCTCCATGATCATTATACTGATCTTTATACCGATTATGTTGGATATCAAAACCAATATCCACATAAATCTGGTTTAAGAAATCTGCCGTATAAGTACTATCAGCGAATACGGTTGCCTGATCTAAGTCCGTGGTTTCTGTCTCACCCAGAAAATCATCTGAGCAAGACGAAAAAAGCCACGCACCTACAATAGATAGGAATAAATAAAATAAGCTTTTCATATACATAGAAATAGCGGTTAATAAATTTAATTGATAAACTCTAAAAACGGTAATATTCATTATTATTAGTTCTTTTTAATATGTGTACTATTTTATTGTTATTTATCTAATGACGATTTAAAAATGATATACCACTAAAACAATTACATGTTTTTTATTAATAAATTTACTTGTATGCAGGAAAGCTCAGAACATATTAAAAAAGAAAGTCATTTCTCCCTTTTATGAAGAAATGACTTTCTAAATCAATTTACCAAGATGAATCCGTCAGTAGCTATCAATCATCTTCATCATATATGCTTTCCCAATTGAAAATACGATAAAAATAAGGACGACAAAAGTCAGCACTACCCGGAAAATCAAAATTATCTCCAGCAGTATCAGCATCAGTATTAGTAGAAAATACTAATTCACCTTCTCGTGCAAGTTCTAGATGCAAATTTACTCTAAGCAAATTTTTATAATACTGATTACCTATCTTATCCACAGAATAAGGGACATTAAACAAAATTTTTTGATCTGTAAAAGGTCCATAAGGCGTCTCACCACGATATAGATAAACAGAATGACCATAAGATACAGCTTGTCCTATCATATAGTAGTAATCTCCTTTTTTAAAGATCTGTGGCATACTACATACATAATTATTTTCCATTATAGTAGAGCGAGTTCTCTCCTCTTTCGTCGGATACATCTTTTGCCACATAAAGTTACCACTTAAATCACGTATGTAATACTCCCACTCAGAAGTTAAATCATGAGTAGTGGTGCGAGCAACTAATGGTCTGTTATTCTCTGTTACATAAAGATAAATATGTCCATCTTCATCTTTCCATATAGTAGAACCATAGCCAACATCATCTGTATTGAATTCTTCGTTTTTACTAATTCTTTTAAGATAAGTACTATTACCCGGCTGTCCTTCCAAACTGTAAACAGCTAGACAGGTACCAGTTCGAGTCATTTTACCTTCATGATTATCTATTTCCCCCCACAACATTTGAAGTTCTTTAACTCCATTATTATCAAATATCGTAGCACCACCTATCTGATAGAAATGCTCTTCATCTGTTTCTTCCATAATAGTCTCATCTGGAGCTATGTGTGTATACGCCTGATAATAACCTTCTCCATCAGGATCATTAGTTTGTATATAATCAACTAACCATCTTAAATCATCATCCGTTTCTCCAAGACTACCACCAACAGTCGTTTGGATCATAATACTATTATGTGGGAAATTACAATTACCTCTTGCTCTTGTTTCAGCATCTACAACTCCAAAATAGCTATCATTAAAAGCCCATAGAACATTTCCATCAGACAATGATGTAGATTGCACACCAATTCCACCATTCCATCCTAATGTGCGAGTAAATAGCTTATCATACTTTTTGTCTTTATAAACAAAAACCTCACCACTATGCTGACCTACATTAGGAATTAGCTGTAATTCCCATGCCGAATCTATATTTGGAGGAGTAGTCGTTACATCACTATCCACTATTTCTTCATATGCAGTTTGCGCTGCGTCATAATCGTTGCATGCAACTAACGCCACTGCAACGAAAGTTACATATAGAAGACTATATATATTTCTTGTTTTCATAAGATTTATCATTTATTATCAGCCACTCAATTATTTTCGTTAGCAATAGCCACTGGAGACATCACCTCTTTCATTTCATACCAATCATTCGAGTTATAATTATAACGATAATTCAACGTAAACTCTTTCTTCTCTGGATTATAATATGATGGGGTATCCTCAATATTTAACACTGTAATTCCACTATTTACATTATACCATTTATCTAATGTCACTTTTTGACATTGGATATATTCTCCAGTTGGCAATCCATTACTCCCGATAACAGGAACATCAATCATCTCCTCAGGATGGACCGTAACAACAATCCCTTGTTTACGGAGTTCTTTTCTATCCGATGTAAGTGTAGATCCCGTTAAAATACGAATACCATATTCCGTAACTGGAGCAACTAACTTAGTGGCATTTATTGGTTTATAATCTGGAGCATTATTCTTTTTGTCCAAAGGTTCCCAAGTATCTTTAGCTACTCTCAATCTTGTTCCATTCATAGTATAATAGCTTTTCTCCTTAGTCGTTGCATAATCATTTTTCATAAGTATCTGCATCAATACATTCCTCCTTGCAGAAGAAATCATATAGTCAGAAACAGAAGCTATTCTTAAAGGAAGAAAGTAATTATCTTCAGGTTCCAGCCCATCAATATTTACTTTAATTGGAAATAAAGAATAAGATGAATTTGCATTTGGATATAAATTTATACTCCAATCATCTACTTTATAATGAGTATCTGGTAACTCCAGGACATAGTTTTTGTAATTATCCCCATATCTCTTTTGATTATAGTCCGATAATACAGTTTCATTCCTTTCCAGTTCTAGCATCACT
>ERZ779671.903-NODE-903-length-13867-cov-2.688749_pt1 | contig 13867 bp, 13 predicted proteins | sample MGYA00511074_ERZ779671 | MGnify/ENA primary metagenome ERZ779671 (study PRJEB29588, sample SAMEA2158454) | human gut metagenome | biome: human gut; feature: human-associated habitat; material: faeces | place: Denmark | collected 2008/2010 ... | reverse complement strand
CTCTCTTATCATAAAGCTTCTTACCTTTGGCAAGTGCTATCTCTACTTTGACCAGACTCCCCTTAAAGTATACCTCCACCGGCACAATTGTGAAACCCTTTTCCTTCATCTTTGATGAAAGCTTCTCGATTTCCTTCTTGTGGAGCAAAAGCTTTTTAGGTCTGAGTGGATCCTTGTTGAAGATATTTCCCTTCTCATATGGTGTGATATGCATGCCATACAGGATAATCTCACCGTTCTCAATACGGATGAACGACTCCTTTATGCTGCCCTTTCCCATTCGAAGTGACTTCACCTCAGTTCCTGCAAGTGAAATACCGGCTTCGTATTTCTCAAGCAAAAAGTAATCGTGATAGACCTTTTTGTTGTTGGCTATTAATTTCTTTGGTTCCTTAGCCATGTCGGTATCTCCTTTCCTCAAACTGCTTTACAATACTAACACATTTTTTTACAATTGCCAATATCTAAAACGCAAATTATTGTAAACCGCTGGTTCACATTTCTTTTTATTTACACTATATAATATATTATGACATCTTTTTCAATAAATCTATCGCACAACGACCGACAAATAACAGATAATCAAATAAGTATTTTTAAATCATAAAAAGATTTCGTCATTATTGTCATATTATTCAGCCGGTTTAAAATCAATTGTACGCATAATTTTGTCAGTACTGTCCACAACAACCTTGATTTTTTGTCCAAGCTTGTATCTCTTATTGGTGGCTGAACCGGCTAGCTCATAGGTATCCTCGTAAAACTCATAGAAATCGTCTGTCAGGTCTGTCACGCGCACAAGTCCCTCAACTGTATTTGGAAGCTCCACGAAAAAGCCCCACTCCGTGACACCTGATATAACTCCTTCAAAGCATTCACCAATATGATTTGACATGTATTCACATTTTTTAAGCTTGACTGTTTCACGCTCTGCCTCTTCTGCACGTCGTTCGGTCTCACTTGCCTGCTTTGCAACAGCATCGAGTATAGACTCATAGTGCTCCCTTCGGTTATCATTCATCCTGCCGCGGATATTTTCCTTGATGATACGGTGTATCTGCAAATCAGGATATCTGCGGATTGGTGATGTAAAGTGACAATAATAATTTGCCGCCAGTCCAAAATGTCCTGTACATGCTGTTGTATATCGTGCCTGTTTCATAGAGCGCAGTGTCAGTCTGCTTATCAGGGATTCTTCATCTGTGCCATCCACCTTCATCAAAAGCTTCTGAAGCTCCTTTGGGTGTACCTCATCAGCTCCAATATGAAGCGTATAGCCAAAATTATTGATAAATGTGGAAAGCTTTGCGATTTTTTCTGAGTCCGGCTTGTCATGTGTTCTGTATACAAAAGGTATTTCCTGCCAGAAATAATCCTCAGCCACAGTTTCATTTGCTATAAGCATAAAATCCTCAATGAGCTTTGTTGCCACATTTCTGTCATACGGCTTTATTTCTATCGGATGACCATCTTCATCGAGCACGACTTTAGTCTCCGGAAAATCAAAGTCTATAGAACCTCGTTTCATTCTCTTTTTGCGTAGAATTGCTGCAAGCTCTGCCATTTTTTCAAACATAGGCACAAGCTCCTTATATTCTTCAATCACAGCGGCATCCTTATCTGCAAGAATCTTTTTTACATTTGTGTATGTCATCCTGCGGTTTGTCTTTATGACTGTCTCTGCAATTTTATGATCGATGACTTCACCCTTTTTATTTATTGTCATAATGCATGAAAGAGCCAGCCTGTCACATCCTTCATTCAAGGAGCATATGCCATTTGAAAGCTCTCTTGGAAGCATCGGAATTACTCTGTCTACAAGATAAACCGATGTTCCTCTCTTAAGTGCCTCCACATCAAGGGCACTGTGCTCCTGCACATAATTCGACACATCTGCTATGTGTACTCCAAGTACATAATTATCGCCATCCATGTATAAAGACACGGCATCATCAAGATCCTTTGCATCCTCTCCGTCTATCGTGACCATCATCCAGTCGCGTAAATCCATCCTGCCGGCCATATCCGCAGGTGTCACATTCTTTGCCACATTCTGCACCTGATGCATGATTTTCTCTGAAAAATCCACCGGCAGGTCATAAGCCTTTACTATAGAAAGAATATCTGTACCCGGGTCATCTATATGTCCTATTATTTCAACAACCTTGCCCTCCGGCTTTTTGCCCTTTTTACCATAGCTTGTGATTTCAACCACTACCTTATGGCCCGACATAGCACCCTTTGAGCGCTCCTTTGGTATAAAAATATCTGTACCAAATCTGGTATTGTCAGGCACTGCAAAGCCAAAGTTATCACTCGCCTCATAGGTGCAGACTACCTGCTTCATGCCTCGCTCTATGACTGAAACAACCTTTCCCTCCTTGCGGCGTCCTGTTGTGACAGGTGAGATTGTAATCTCAACAGTGTCCATGTGCATCGCACCATTTACATACTCTGCAGGGATAAAAATATCATCAGGCTCTCCCTCCACAGTGACAAAGCCAAATCCCCTTTGATGCGCTGTGAATACGCCGACTGTCTTTTTAATTTCCGACTTTGAGTATTTCCCGCGCTTTGAGAGTGTTATCCTTCCCTCTGCCTGCAAATCCAAAAGAATCTGTTCAAGCTGTGGTCTGTCCTCTTTTTTTACTCCGAGTACTATGCAAAGTTCCTTGATTTTCATCGGAACATACATGTCATCACACATGAAGTCATAGACCATCTTTTTTCGTGTTTCATATTTATCTATATTACTCATTATCTCTCCTTTTCGTTGCCCCATCTGATTTCAAATGCACAGGCTTTAAATAAAATTTCATCATCTGAATGTTGATGCGATAAAAAAGACTGCCGATTTCTCGACAGTCTAAGTATTTACCATATTCCCATATTTAAAACAATTGATATAATAAAGAAAAGAACAACACATATAATTGTTGCTTTAACCAGACGTCCTTCCTTTGAACGTCCCTTGTTCTTGCCCCAATATGTATCAGCAACTCCGGCGATAGTGCCAAGTCCTGCTGACTTGCCCTCCTGGAAAAGAATAACTATAGTAATTACTAAACTGACGATTATAAATAATACCGATAAAACAATTTTTAAAGTTGCCACGATAAGACCTCCTAATTTCAATTCTAAATAACAGAACTAATATACAACATTTTTATTGCACAGTCAAGAGTTTTATACTGTATGTAACAGATTTTCACACTTTATGCAATGGCTATCTTGCTCTTACAGTATGGACATTCCTTTGTGTCAGGCTCTTTTTCCTCTTTGTGTCCAACTCTCTCTCCTGCAGCATTCATAGTCTTTACTATGCAAAATACGATAAGTGCCATGATAAGGAAATTGACTACTGCGGTAAGAAACTTTTCATCACTAGTATCCTTTCTTTTTGCTCTCTTCTTTTGATAATCTAAACCATTTTTAATATTATACATTTTTCCATTTTATTTTACAAGAAAATACATTATAATATAATTAAAAAAAGAAACAACTTTATATTTAGGAGATTTTTATGAAGTGCATACTGTATAAAAAAGCACTTCCACTCATATTATTATCATGCCTTTTGCTTGGTGCATGCGGTAATTCCAAAAATGACAGTGTATCTAAGGAGCCTCTTTCCCATACTTCTACCGAAAAGGGCACCTGGGACTCTGCTCCAAAGGTGCTTACTCCAACTGCCGACGGCACACAAACCTATACATGTGATGTAGCCAGTATCGATGCTTCAAACAGCGGCAGCGGCTATATCATAGTGAATTATCACGGTTCTAATCAAAAGGTCAAGCTTCAGATAACCGGGCCTGACAGTGTCACGTACACCTTTGATCTGCATGGAGGAAATGAAGTGTTTCCTCTGGTTGCTTCAAGTGGTTCGTATACTGTAACCGTGTTTGAAAATGTTGAGGGGACACAATATGCCACCGTGCTGTCGCAGGTGATTTCTGTCTCCATCACCGATGAATTCGGACCGTATCTGTACCCTAACCAGTATGTAAATTTCACTGCCGATTCTCCGGCTGTGAAGGAAGGCAGCTCACTGGCGTACTACTGCAGCAGCGATACTGAGGTCGTGGAAAGTGTATACAATTATATCATTTCAAACTTCAAATACGACTATGACAAGGCTAAAAATGTCAAAAGCGGCTATCTGCCTGATGTGGACAAAGTCTTTACCGAAAATACCGGTATATGCTTTGACTATGCGGCAGTCATGGCCACTATGCTAAGGACTCAGGCTATTCCCACACGTTTAGAGGTCGGATATGCCGGCGAAGAATATCATGCCTGGATCAGTACTTATATAAAGGACAAGGGCTGGATAAACGGCATCATCGAGTTTGATGGTACCTCATGGAACATGCTGGATCCAACATTTGCATCTACCAGTGATTCGCCAAAGAAGTTCATAGCACAAAAAAGTGATTACATTACCAAATACGTCTATTAGGAGGACATAAATGTCTAGAAAATCCAAGATTTTAAGCAATGCAGAGCTTTCTGCCTTCTGTCAGCAGATTTCTCTTATCATAGCAGCCGGGCTTCCTACATACTATGGTGTTTCCATATTATGTGATGAAGCACCTGATAAGCAGACACATGATCTGCTTGAGCAGATATATAAGCCAATGGAGCTTGGTGCAACGCTTCACAGTGCACTTAAAGATACAGGATACTTTCCAAAATATATGATAAATATGATACAGCTGGGTGAAGAAACCGGCCGTCTTGAAGAGGTCTTAAACTCACTCTCAAAGTACTATGACCGCGAAGACGAAATAGCTTCAGGCATCAAAAGTGCCGTTGCCTATCCTCTCGTGCTTTCTGCCGTGATGATTGCCGTTATTGTCGTAATGATTGCCAAAGTTTTACCTGTATTCTCACAGATATATGCAGAGCTTGGAAGTGAGCTTACCGGCACCGCTGCCGTGCTCATGAAGCTCAGTGAATACATCAACAGATATCTGCTTATCATTATAGCTGTCATGCTCTTTGCCGCACTGGTTCTTTTTATATTTTTTAAAACACGCTTCGGAAAAAAGTTCCTTATGAAAACTGCTCTTTCCATGTCAATCGCATCCAGCCGCTTTGCAAACTGCATGTTTTTAGCACTCTCAAGCGGACTTGACACAGACCGTGGTCTTGATCTGGCACAGGCTCTCGTAAACAATCCTGTCCTTGATTCTAAAATAAATGACTGCCGTAAAAATATATCTAACGGCGAGACATTTTCGGAGGCACTGCTGCACTCCAATATTTTTTCAAAGATGTACTCAAGCTGGATTGCAATCGGCAGCAAAACCGGGTCTATGGACGAGGTCATGCAGCATATATGTACATCCTGTGAGGATGACACAGATGCAAGGCTGTCACGATTCATATCAGTGATTGAACCTGCCATGGTTATCCTGCTTTGTATATTCATTGGCTTCATACTTGTATCATTTTTACTCCCACTGCTTGGAATTATCTCAAGCATAGGATAGCTTACGGAGGCACAGCATGCTGTTTTTTGTTCAGAAAAAGAAATCAACCATATGGAAATTCATACCAATTGTGCTTTTAGCCGCATGTACCGTTTTTTTTGGTGTTTTCTCTTCAAGGCTATCAGATGACAATACCAAAAGAAGCAAGAGCACGCTGGAACGCGCCCTCACACGAAGTATCACACAGTGCTATGCTCTTGAGGGAACATACCCTCCTGACATAAATTATCTAACAGACCACTATGGTCTCACATACAACAGCGACTATTATTACATAGACTATCAATACATCGGCTCCAATCTGCGTCCCGATGTGACAATAATAGAGAGGAAATAACCCATGTTCAAGCTAAAATCAAGATCACATCAGGCTGACAGTTTTTTTGTGATGCTGCTGTTTTTTCTTTTTGCGCTGACTGCTTTTATCCTCGTGCTGATTGGCGTAAAGCAATACAAGTCCACTGCCAATGCCATGAATTACAACTACGAGGTACGCACTGTCACATCTTATCTGCGCGAAAAAGTCAGACAGAATGATTCTGACGCTGCAATCAGTGTAGAAACAATAAATGGCACAAAGGCTCTATGTCTGAAAAACACAATAAATGACATCGTGTATAATACCTTCATATACTATTATGACGGTTCTCTAAGAGAGCTCTATGTACAGGATGGTTCCTCATACAGTCTGGACAGTGGACAAAGGATTGTCGAAATCGGGGGACTTGACATGGCAGAAACCACCGACAAAATGATTACCGTAACTATCACCGATACATCCGGTGGCACTACCGATACCTACTGCTCCGTCAATTCCGACTAATCATCGTCCGACAATAAATGCAGCAATATCACGTACACCGCTCCCCGATATGCCACTCGATGCCACACAAACTTACATACCACAAGGAATAAACCATGATTTCAACAAAGCTTAAACAATCGAAAAACAGAATATTCCTGCTTGAGATTACCATTAATCTGCTGCTTTTTTCAGCTCTTTTGATTGTGGGACTGCTTTTCTTCATAAAGACCCACAAGCTGACAGAAGAAACTCAGGTGCTGCATGAGGCTGTTAATGCATGCAGCAATGCAGCAAGCGCATACGAACAGGAGCATGGCGATTTAAACGCCGTATCATCGCTCTTTGACGGCTCCATCTATGCAGATGAAAAGCTATTCATTTATCTTGACAAAAGCTATCATCCATGTGATAAGGATGATGCCGCATACAAGGTTATTGTAAGCAGGCTTGGGCAGGATGCCTACGGAGTACAAAAGGCTGACATAGAGTTTATAGCAGCAGACAGCCACTGTGTATACAGCATTACCGCGTGCAGCTATACTGCACTTTCCTCTGATGGAAGGACGGTGAGCACCCCATGAAAAAAAGAAGAGAATTTTCAAATTTCGGTTTTTCGACCATCCTGCTTACCTTTTCCATGATATGCATTGTCACGTTCTCGGCACTCGCCTTTGTCACAGCAAACTCCGACTATAAGCTGAGCAAACGCGTTGCTGATAACAACAGCTCGTATTACCGTGCATGTGAAAAGGCATGGGATGAGATATCACAGATTGATGCCATTCTTGCATCCGCCTACGAGGGCAGTCCTGATAAAGCAGCATACTATGAGGCCATAAAGACTGCTCTATCAGACAACGATACTGCCATAAATAAAAACCTCGCTGAAAATGAATCAAACGGCAAGGTTACCGGTCTGACCTATACCATCACCTGTACTGTAAGCGATACGCAGACTCTCACTGTAAAGCTTGATATCAACTATCCTGTCCACAGGCAGGATGCTTTTTATAAAATAAAACAATGGAAGCTCAATACCGACACAGCTTTCGAGGAAAATGATACACTAAATTTAATTGGAGGAAACTAAAATGGATGTTAAAAAGATATTAAAAGAAGCGACTGACAACGGAGCATCGGATATTTTCATAGTGGCCGGCCGCCCTCTCACATACAAATCAAAGGGAGTAATGGAGTGCCTCAATGAAATCAGAATGATTCCAAAAGAAACCTTTGAATTTGTCACATCAATCTATGCTCTTGCCGAGAGAGATATTTCAAAATTCGAGGAAACCGGAGATGATGACTTTTCCTTCGCTATACCGGGAGTATCGCGTTACAGAGTGAGCACTTTCAAACAGCGTGGCTCTTACTCTGCTGTCATCCGTGTTATCTCATTCACACTGCCAAAGCCAAGCGATTTACATATACCGGACTCTGTTATGGAGCTTGCGGAAACAAACAACGGCATGGTGCTGGTTACCGGCCCAGCCGGAAGCGGTAAATCTACCACACTAGCATGTATTATTGATCAGATCAACCATGAGAAGGAAGAGCATATTATCACTCTTGAGGATCCGCTTGAGTTTTTACATCGTCATGACAAATGTATTGTGTCACAGCGTGAAATCAACACAGATACAGAAAGCTATCTCACTGCACTTCGCGCCGCACTCCGCCAGAGTCCTGACGTCATATTGCTTGGAGAGATGCGAGACTATGAGACCATCAATACAGCTGTCACAGCGGCTGAAACCGGTCACCTCATATTTTCATCACTCCACACAATTGGTGCCGCAAATACCATTGACCGAATAATCGATGCGTTTCCTGCTTCCCAGCAGCACCAGATAGCCATCCAGCTTGCATCTGTGCTGCAGGCTGTTGTCTGCCAGAAGCTTTTACCTGCCACAAACGGTGAGATGGTTCCTGCTTTTGAAATCATGGTACTCACGCCTGCAATAAGGAACTTAATCCGTGAAGGCAAGGTCCATCAGATTGACGGTATCATCTACACCTCTGCAGCTGAGAATATGATTGCAATGGATACAAGCATCTTCAATCTGTACAAGGCCGGTGTAATCAGCAAGCATGTGGCAATCAGCGAGGCTACCAATCCTGAGATGATGTCAAAGAGAATTAATTTAAACTAACTTCATACTTGACGGATATATAAAACCCCGGCATATAAACCATGAAACAGGTTTATATGCCGGGGCTTTTTATTTAGATAAATATGTTAACACAAGCAAATTACCGTTATATATACTTTCGATATTATACGTTAATCTCTGCCTTTACTCCACTCTCATCCTTATGTGCTTCAAGCACCGGATTAACTACATCACGCAGATATACTTCTACCTGACGAGGCGCACGTCCCACATAAAGCTCAGGCTTAAGGTTCTTTTCGATATCAGCCTTTGTCAGTCCAAATGCAGGGTCTGCAGCGATTAAGTCTACGAGGTTATTTTCTTTTCCCTCTTCCTTGACTGTCTTTCCGGCCTGCATTGAGAGCTGTCTGATCTTCTCATGGAGCTCCTGACGATTTCCGCCGTTCTTTACAGCATCCATCATGATGTTCTCTGTTGCCATGAATGGTATCTCTGCCATAAAGTGCTTTTCAATAACCTTTGGATATACTACCAATCCATCCACCACATTGAGGCAGAGGTCAAGGATTCCGTCTATTGCAAGGAAGCCCTCAGGTATTGAAAGACGCTTGTTTGCAGAATCGTCAAGTGTTCTCTCAAACCACTGAGTAGCTGAAGTAATTGCAGGATTCATTACATCTGCAAGAACATATCTTGAAAGAGATGCTATTCTCTCACTTCTCATAGGATTTCTCTTGTATGCCATGGCTGATGAACCTATCTGATTCTTCTCAAACGGCTCCTCTACTTCCTTAAGATGCTGGAGCAGTCTGATATCGTTTGACATCTTTGTAGCTGATGCAGCAATGCCTGCGAGCACATTTACCACTCTTGTATCTACCTTACGGGAATATGTCTGGCCTGACACCGGATAACAATCCTTAAAGCCCATCTTCTTTGCGATCATCGGATCAATCTTGTCTATTGTCTCATCGTCTCCGTTGAAGAGCTCAAGGAAGCTGGCCTGTGTTCCTGTAGTGCCCTTTGAGCCAAGGAGCTTTAATGTGCCCTGCACATACTCTAAATCCTCGAGATCCAGCATAAACTCATTCAGCCACAGTGTGGCACGCTTTCCAACTGTTGTCGGCTGTGCCGGCTGGAAATGTGTAAATGCAAGAGTTGGCTGATTCTTATACTTATCAGCAAAGTTTGCAAGCTCTGCAATAACACTTATAAGCTTTTTGTGAACAAGCTTTAATGCTTCATTCATGATGATGATATCTGTATTGTCACCTACATAGCATGAGGTTGCTCCAAGATGTATAATTCCTGCTGCCTTAGGGCACTGCTGTCCATATGCATAGACATGGCTCATTACATCGTGACGCACAAGCTTCTCACGCTCCTTTGCCACATCATAATTGATGTCATCCACATGTGCCTTTAATTCATCAATCTGTTCCTGTGTGATAACCGGCTTGCCATCCTGTGAAAGCCCAAGCTCCATCTCAGTCTCTGCAAGAGCAATCCAGAGCTTTCTCCAAGTGGTAAATTTCATATCCTGCGAAAAAATATACTGCATCTCTTTGCTGGCATAGCGCTCAGAAAGAGGACTTGTGTATCTGTCTGTACTCATATTCTCTCCTTTATTAGCGATTAAGCATTTTTCTCTCGAGGTCTATTTCTTTATCAAAATACTCGCCTCTGATATCATCCTTTGGTGGCTCCATCGGATATTTTCCTGTGAAACAGCCCATGCAGATTGGCAATCCCTCTACCATCTCATGAAGTCTGTCAATTCCAAGGTAGCCTAAAGAATCTGCACCTATAATCTGTCTGATATCCTCAATAGTCCTGTTGTAAGCGATAAGCTGCTCTCTTGCAGGAATATCTGTACCGAAATAGCAAGGCCATAAGAATGGCGGTGAACTGATGCGCACATGAACTTCCTTTGCTCCGGAATTTTTAAGAAGGCTTACAATTCTTGCACTTGTTGTACCTCTTACGATTGAGTCATCAATCATAACAACTCTCTTGCCCTTAACAGCCTCCTTTAATACATTGAGCTTTATCTGCACGCTTGATTCACGGCTTGACTGCTTAGGCTTGATAAATGTCCTGCCGACATAACCGTTCTTGACAAATGCTGTGCCATATGGAATGCCCGACTCAAGTGAATAACCAAGAGCAGCGGCATTTCCTGACTCCGGTACTCCTGTCACGATATCAGCCTCAACCGGTGAATCCATTGCAAGGAATCTGCCAGCCTTGATACGGCTGCTATACACGCTTACTCCGTCAATATGGCTGTCAGGTCTTGCGAAATAAATGTATTCAAACACGCATCTGGCCTGTTTTTCAGGGGCAAGTGCCATAGTCATATCAGACTCAATGCCCTTTTCAGGAGTGATGGTGATAACCTCTCCCGGCTCTATATCCCTGACAAACTCTGCACCGATTGTATCAAGTGCGCAGCTTTCCGATGCAAGCACGTACGCATTGTCGCGTTTTCCGATGCAGAGTGGACGGAACCCAAACGGATCACGGGCACCGATCAGTTTTCTCGGACTCATGACAATCAGGGAATAGGAACCGACCAGCTTCTTCATGGCATTTTGAACTGCTTCCTCTGCCGAAGATGTCTTTACACGTTCCCTGGCAATATGATATGCGATCACCTCGGAGTCGATCGTCGTCTGGAAGATTGCACCATCATGTGCGAGTTCTCTTCGAAGCTCCGGTGCATTGACGAGATTCCCGTTATGTGCCAGGGCAAGGGTACCCTTGATATAATTCAGTACAAGCGGCTGTGCATTCTCTCTGGTACTCGCACCGGCTGTTGAATATCGTACATGACCAACTCCGATATTGCCTTTGAGCTTATCTAAGTCTTCCTGTGTGAATACCTCATTCACAAGTCCCATACCCTTAGAAGACAGCACCTTGCCCTTTGGTCCTTCGGTATCAGATACCGCAATACCACAGCTTTCCTGTCCTCTGTGCTGCAAAGCGAACAATCCGTAGTAAATCGTTCTAGCCACATCGTGTCCGTCAAAGTCATACATACCGAAGACTCCACATTCTTCGTGCAGACCATCATCCTGATAGTGTTCCATTACATCACTCATATCGCACGTTCCTCTCATTATAATCTTATTATCCGCATATCGCTTCTTTTTTTGATAATTTTTTCAAACCTTGCTTATTATAACCTAGATAACTTAAAGTATCAAACAGTTTATGTGTTTTTTTCGAGTTTTCGTGAATTTATATAGCGTTTCACTTGTTTTTTTGATATAATAGTGCCAATCTAATAAAAATTCCAAGCTGGAGGGTTCGTATGCAGGAAAAAAGAAAGAACGTCAGACTTCCAATCAAACTCAAATTGGAAGTTTCTAATTTATTTAAGCAGGATGGTGTAAAAATCGAAAATCTTGATGCCGAAATCGAGGTCTTCGATATATCCAAAGCTGGTATCGGCTTTATGTCCCTGTCCAAGCTTCCGGTCAATTATTATTTCAATGCAACGATTGAATTCGAGAACCGGGAAGAAGTAATCTTATCCGTTGTGAAGATTCTGTATGTAACACCAATTGGCAACGCCGGCTATCGTTATGGCTGTGAGTTCGTCGGTCTGCCGTCTATGTACGATTACATATTTGAGGAGTATGCGCAGAACCTGTAAGTATTCCAATTCCGTTATATAGAAAAAGAAAGAACTGTACACGCATTTTCGTGAACAGTTCTTTTTTTATTCTGTTTCCTCAACCGGGGGATTCACCGACTCTGGTGGCTGATATTCTTCAAATACCAGTTCTTCTTCTCTGTGAAACGCCTCTGTGCTATCCTTCTTGAACAGAACGATCAATGTCTGGAACAACAGCTTGATATCCAGCCAGAAGCTGTATTCTTCAATATACGTCAGATCTAAGATCAGCTTATCCTTCGGGGATGTGTTATACTTTCCGGCAATCTGTGCATGTCCGGTGATACCTGCTTTCACACGCAGGCGGTACTCGAACTCTGGCAGAACCGATGTATAGTTAAAGACATTTGCCAGCATCTCCGGTCTTGGTCCAACTACACTCATATCCCCCTTTAATACATTGAAAAACTGTGGGATCTCATCCAGCCGGTATTTCCGCAGGAATTTTCCGACACGCGTCACACGCTCATCATCTTCCACCACAGAATAATTCTCTACATTCTCCCGCATTGTGCGGAACTTGTATACCGAGAATATCTTTCCGTCCCGCGTCGCACGGTTCTGCTTAAAAATGAGGCTTCCGTGGTCATCGAGTTTGATCATAATGCTGACAACCAGCATAATCGGCGAGGTAAGGATCAACGCAATCACAGAGATTACAATATCCATCGCCCGCTTGATAAACCGCTGCTCCAGAGTCAGCCCCTTGGAATAATTACAGTATACCGATACGTCGTCTAAGATAAAATGCTTCGCACTCTTCTCGATCACATCATGCATATCCGGATTGAAATACACATTCTTCATATTCTGGTAACAGTACTCTAAGATCTTTGTCCGATCCTGCACCGGAACGTCATAGATAAATATCGTATCATGCTCCAGAATGTATTGCTTGAGGTTTGCGTCCCGATAGTCCGCTACCTTGTTTACCTTGTATTGCAGCTTGTATTTTAAAACGCCGCGCACAATCTCATTTAAGCTCTGCTGGGAAGATGTAATGATAATACAATCCTCCGGCTGATAGATCTTAAAATACAAATGATTGCCACCATACACGAAAATCAGGATCGTCACAAACTGGATTGCAATAATCGGCAAAAGCAGATATGGCTGTTCCAGCTTGAAGCTCTGGTTTTTCATCTGGTTTGTATTCATAATCGACAGAACGATCACAGAGATCACATCTGTAAATACCTGATTCAAAAACAGGGACAGCACGATCGGTTTACTCTTTCGTTTTCCTATGTCGTAATGTCCATAGATCGTCGAAAACATATAATGCATTACTACATACGCTGCGATTGTAATACCGGATGTTCGCGACAGATTCCACAGCTGCCAGTTTGATTTCGCATAAATTCCATACAATACAAAGAACAATATCAAATTCAAAATCGCCTTGAGAAGAAATACAAGTGAAGTCTCAAGTTTTCTGGTATTATTCATTCTATATCCTTACTGTACTTCGTATCCTTTGCTTCGGATAACATCGACTACCGCATCTACATGTTCTTTACAGATTTCATCGGTCTTGGCTTCCACCATCACACGGATCAGTGGCTCTGTACCACTTTGGCGAAGCAGGATTCTTCCATCATCTCCAAGTGCTTCCTCCACCTTCTTTGCGGCTGCAAGTACATCTGCGTCTTCCATAACTTCTTTCTTACTTGTAACTTTAACATTCACCAGAAGCTGTGGGTAGATCGTCAGTCCGCGTGTCAGTTCAGAAAGCGGCATCTTCTCTTCCACCATTGCCTCCATA
>ERZ779671.898-NODE-898-length-13940-cov-2.448758_pt1 | contig 13940 bp, 14 predicted proteins | sample MGYA00511074_ERZ779671 | MGnify/ENA primary metagenome ERZ779671 (study PRJEB29588, sample SAMEA2158454) | human gut metagenome | biome: human gut; feature: human-associated habitat; material: faeces | place: Denmark | collected 2008/2010 ... | reverse complement strand
CTTTAGCAACTATTGTTGCACCACTGTCTCTAGCAGCAATATATTCTATACCAGTTCCAACATATGGAGCTTCTGCTTTTAAAAGTGGTAATGCTTGACGTTGCATGTTTGATCCCATTAAGGCACGGTGTGCCATATCGTGATCTAGGAATGGAATACACGATGCTGTTACAGATATAATTTGTTGTGGAGATACATCTATATAATTAACTTCATTTGCTTTTACAATTATATTTTCACCACGGAATCTTGCTGTAATTTCATCATCTACTATTTTTTTATCTTTAATATTTATTCTTGCTTGTGAAATAACATAATCTAACTCTTCATCAGCAGTTAAATAATCTATTTCATCTTGTAAAATACCATCTTTAACTCTTCTATATGGAGTCATTATAAATCCATATTCATTAACTTTTGCATAACTTGCAAGAGATGTAATAAGACCTATGTTAGCACCTTCTGGTGATTCAATAGGACAAATTCTACCATAGTGTGATTCATTAACGTCACGAACTTCCATAGCAGCTCTATCTCTAGATAATCCACCTGGTCCTAGAGCAGATAAACGTCTCTTATTAGTTAACTCAGACATTGGATTTACTTGGTCCATGAATTGTGATAACTGACTGCTTCCGAAGAATTCTTTAATAACAGCAGTTATTGGTCTAATGTTAATTAATGCTTTTGGAGTAGCTTCTGCTTCATCTAATGTTGTCATTCTTTCACGAATAACTTTTTCCATTCTAGTAACACCAATTCTAAATTGATTTTGAACTAGTTCTCCAACTTGTTTTACACGTCTATTTGATAAATGGTCAATTTCATCTATACTACCAACGCCTGATAAAAGGTTTATATAGTATGAAACTGATGCATAAATATCAGAAATTGTTAATCTCTTTTCAGTTATAGTTGGGTCATTACCTACTATAGTTAATATTTTATCTTGATTATTTGGTGCATAGATTTTAACAACTTGAACCTTATTATAAGTATCAAGGTCTTCATTAATATCTACTTCTTTTAAATTTAAACCTTCTTTAAATAATGGTTTTAATTCATTTAATACTTCTCTATTTATTACAGTACCTTTTGGATATTTAACTTGTCCATCTACTATAATATCTTCTGCTAAAGTTTGTCCAAATAATCTATCACAAACATCTAACTTCTTATTGAATTTGTATCTACCAACCTTAGATAAATCATATCTAAATGCATCAAAGAATCTTGTAATAATGTGATTCTTAGCACTATCGATAGTAGCTGGTTCACCTGGTTTTAACTTTTCATAAATTTCAATTAAAGCTTCATCTGTATTAGATGTAGAATCCTTTTCAATTGTATTTAAAAGATATTCATCCTCACCGAATAAACTTATAATTTGTTCATTACTTGATAAACCAAATGCACGTAAGAAAGTAGCAACAGTTACTTTTCTGTTTCTATCAATTCTAACATCAATACAGTCTTTACTATTTAGTTTGTATTCAAGCCAAGTTCCTCTGTTTGGTATAATTTGAGATGTAAAAATATTTCTACCATTTTTATCCATTTCCATACCATAGTATACACTTGGTGAACGAACTAATTGTGATACAATAACCCTTTCAGCACCATTAATAACAAATGTACCGCTGTCAGTCATTATTGGCATATCACCAAAAAATAATTCTTGCTCTTTTACTTCACCAGTTTCGTTGTTGAATAAACGAGCTTGAACTTTTAGTGGAGCAGCATACGTTGATTTTCTCTCTTTACATTCTTTTATACTTAATCTAGGTTCATCGAACGAATAATCACCAATTTCTAGTGATAAAGAACCAGAAAAATTATCTACTGGAAATAATTCATCTAATACTTCACGTATTCCAACTTCGATAAAGTCCTTATACGAACTTTTTTGGATTTCAAGCAAATCCTTAAGTTCTAGTGAATTCTCACTGCGTGAAAAATCTCTTCTTTCACGATCTTTACATACTTTTTTTACTTTATAAGCCACGTGCTTTCACCCCTAACAATAATATTCAAAGAACATGTTTCCAGGCTAAAAAAAGAAACATAGTACCAATTTAAAATGTTACCAGAAAATGTTTGTATTGTCAATAAATATTGAAAAATTTATATTAAAAAGTTTTAGAAATTTTTAATAAAGAAAAAAGATAATTTTCATTATCTCTTTCTAGGCATATTATTTTCTGGTTTCATACCTAAATTATATGCTTTTATATCTCCTAAATTATCATCATTTAAATCTTTTTCTGCATATGTTACAGGAATTATTCCTTGTATTTGAAATAGATTGTTTAAAATATCTTTTTCATATGCTTTAGTTTCACCAGATAATGAAACATTTTTTGGATCTTTTGCTATTTTAGAAAGATACATTTTGCTTAACATGTTCATTTTAAAAAATGTTGATATAAATTTTTTATATACGTTTTTTTCTGATTCTCCAGGTAATACAACATAATACATATGTCTTTTAGTATCAACTGTAAGACCCATTACTGAATTATTTTTCTTTTCTTCTTCTTCATTTGCATACACATCAATATCATACGTACCATTTTCTTCATATACTCTTATCATATATATACCCCCTTGATTGACTTAGTATACTATCATACAAGTTAATATTTGTCAAATTTTTCAAACCTTTTAATTGAAAAGTATTATTAATATATTCTTTATAATATGATTATATTCATAAATTTTAAAAATAGACTGGTAATTTTATCAGTCTATTTTAATAATTTACATCTTATTTGCTCTTAATATATAAAAACCATTATCTCTTTTTACTATTTCAAAATTATATATATCACTCATATCTTTTATAAGTGATTTAGCACCTTGATCTTTTCTTATTACTATCCAAAGTTCGCCTTTTTCATTTAAATAATTAGATGCACCTCTTATTATTTCATATACTTTTGTTTTGCCTGCATGTATTGGTGGATTTGTAATTATCATATCATACTTATTTTTTATGTTTTCATATACATCACTAATAAATACTCTTGCATTATCTATTTTATTTTTTAATAATGATTTTTTTACTAAATTTACTGCCTTTTCATTAACATCAATCATATCCACAGTATAATTTTTATTTTGTTTTGAAATATATATTCCAATTGGTCCACACCCACATCCTACATCTAGAAAAGATAATTTATTACTTAAATCTATATTTTCTAATAGAACTCTTGTGCCATAATCAAGACCTTTTTTATTAAAAACACCATTATCTGTATAAAAAATAAATTCAGTATCTTTTACTTTTGCATTTATTTCATTAATATTTTCTTTTAAATTTTTATTATTAGTAAAATAATGTTCCATTTTTCTTCACCAAATATATTCTACCATAAATAAAGAAAAAAACATAGATTTCTCTATGCTTTAAACTTAAGCTATTTCTACTGAAGCTCCAGCTTCTTCTAATTTAGCTTTGATGTCATCAGCTGTAGCTTTGTCAGCCTGCTCTTTAACGATCTTAGGAGCGCCATCTACTAAGTCTTTAGCTTCTTTTAAGCCTAAGCCAGTAGCTTCACGAACTACTTTGATAACAGCTACTTTAGCAGCTCCAGCATCAGAAATAGATACTGTAACAGTAGCAGGTCCTTGATCTTCTTGAGCAGCTGGAGCAGTAGCAACAGCTACAGCAGATGGATCAACACCAAATTCCTCCTTCATTGCGTCAAGTAATTCTTTTATTTCTAAAAGATTCATTTCTTTTAAAGAACTAATAAATTCATCTTTTGTTAATTTTGCCATTTCTTTTTCCTCCTTATTTAAATTAATTTTCTTCTTTTTGTTGAGAATATAAATCTAAGCATATAGATAAATCTCTTACCAATCCAATCATTCCACCAGCTAACATAGTCAATAGACCATCTCTTGATGGTAATGAAGCATATTCAGCTAGTTTTGCTTTATCAGCAATCTCTCCATCAATAACACCAATTTTTAGTTCTAAAGCTGGATGATCTTTAGCAAATTCTGTTAAAGTTTTAACAGGTGCTACTTGATCAGTACCATAAACTAAAGCACTTGGTCCATTTAAAGCATCACCTAAATCAATGTTTAAGTCTTTGAAAGCTCTTGCCATTAAAGTGTTCTTGAATACTTTATAAAAAGTTCCAGATTCTTTTAACTTAGTACGAAGCTCTTTAGTTTCATTATCAGTAAGTCCACGATAATCAAATAAAACTATACTGGTAGCAGACTCAACATGAGACTTAATTTCTTCAACTACTGCTTGTTTTTGTTTTAAGATTTTCTCACTTGCCATACATACACCTCCCTCAAATATTTGAGTTGCCACAAAAAAGGCTCTTGCCAATACAAGAACCCTTCTATAAAGTAGTCCTCGGTAGGATTTACTAACAACCTACTGTCTATGGCACCAACAAATTAAATTTATAATACACTATTTTTTATTATTTGTCAAAACTATTTAAAGAAATTTTTATACCAGGACCCATTGTAGAAGTGATAGCAATATTTTTTACATAATCACCCTTAACAGATGCAGGTCTAATTTTCATAATAGTTGAAACAAAAGCATTTAAGTTTTCTTTTAAATCTTCTTCTGAGAAAGAAACTTTACCAATAACTGCATGAACATTACCAAAACTATCAGTTCTATATTCTACACGACCAGCTTTAGCATCTGCTACAGCCTTAGCAGGATCCATAGTAACTGTTCCAGTTTTTGGGTTTGGCATTAAACCTTTTGGTCCTAAAACTCTACCTAATTTACCTAATAAAGGCATCATATCAGGAGTAGCAATCATAGTATCAAAATCAAACCAATTTTCTTTTTCAATTTTTTGTAGTAAATCTACATCACCAACGTAGTCAGCTCCAGCTTCCTTAGCTTTAGTAGCTGCTTCTCCTTTAGCAATAACAATTACTCTAGTAGTTTTACCTGTACCTTTTGGAAGAACAATAGCTCCTCTTAATTGTTGATCAGCTTTTTTTGTATCTACATTAAGTCTAATAGCTACTTCTACACTACCATCAAATTTTGTAGTAGAAGTTTCTTTTACTAATTTTACAGCCTCATCTACAGTATATGCTTTTCCTTTTTCTACTTTTGCTAAGGCTTCAACATATTTCTTACTTCTCTTTTTCATGAATTTCCTCCTTATTTTATAAGCGGAATGAATTAATTAAAACTTATATAAGTAAGCGGATCTTATATTTATTATCTTCTATTTCCTATTATTTTTCTGATGAAGCATCATATCCGTCAATTGCAATACCCATATTACGAGCAGTTCCTGCAACTGTCTTCATAGCAGCTTCAATTGTATCACAGTTTAAATCAGGTAATTTAATTTCTGCGATTTCACGAAGTTGATCAACTGTTAATGTAGCAACAACTTCATTAGCACCTTTAACAGATCCTTTATTAATATGAGCAAATTTCTTTAATAAGAAACCTGTAGGTGGAGTTTTAATAATAAAATCAAAACTTCTATCATCATATATTGAGATTTCTACTGGTAAAATGTCACCCATTTTATCGCGAGTAGCATCATTATATTTTGTACAAAATTCTTGTAGGTTTATTCCTGCTGGTCCTAATACAGTTCCAACGGGTGGAGCTGGTGTAGCTTTACCTGCAGGTATTTGTAATTTTATAATATTGCTAATTTCTTTTTCTGCCATCTCTTGCACCTCCTTTAAGTATGAATATTAACAAAAATAATTTATAAGAAATATGCTATAAAAGCATATGTACTTATCTAAACATTAAATTTTTTGTACCTGTGAAAACTCTAGTTCAACAGGAGTTTCTCTTCCAAACATAGATACTAAAACTTTTACTTTATGTTTTTCTTTGTTTATTTCTTGTACTGTTCCAATAAAGTCTTTTAATGGTCCATCCATAACTTTAACAGAATCATTTATATTGTAATCTACATTTACTTCTGGAGTTTCAAATCCCATACTTCTGATTTCTTCATCAGTAAGTGGAATCGGATCAGTTCCTGAACCTACAAATCCTGTAACTCCCCTTGTATTTCTTACAATATACCAAGTTTGTTCTGTTACGATCATCTTAACTAGAACATAACCTGGAAATACTTTCTTTAAGTTGGTTTTTTTCTTACCATCTTTAATTTCTATTTGTTCTTCCATTGGTACAACTATTTCAAAGAAATAATCTTCTAACTCTCTGTTTTTTACTGTTTTTTCCAAGTCTGTTTTTACTTTATTTTCATAACCAGAATAAGTATGAACAACATACCATTTTGGCACTAATTCACTATTTTCTCCGAGACACCTTAAGTTAGCCTCCTTTTATTATTCTATTACTTCGTTTGCTCCTGAACTATTTTCTCCTTCTGTAGTTGTGTTTTCTTGTTGAGTATTTTGTTCAGCTGTGTTTTCAGTTGTTTCTTGTTTTTGTTCTTCTGAAGTAGTATTTTCTACACTATTAGTATTTTCATCAACAGTATTAACAATACTTGTATTTTCTTTAGAAGTTACAGCGTCTCTTACTTTATCAATTCCATATTTATTAAGAGCCTCAAATGCAATATCTAATACAAATACAATTGCAGCTGTAATTAGTACTATAGTTATTACAGCTATAGTATTATTAGCAAGTTGCTTTGGTGTTGGCCAAATAACTTTCTTTAACTCTGCTTTAAAATTTTTAAAACCATTTTTATTTTCTTTTTTTACTTTTTTATTTTCTTCTTTAGCCATTTTGTTTCCTCCTTAAAAGGGCTATTTTGTTTCCTTATGTGTAGTACGTTTTTTGCAGAATTTACAATACTTAACAACCTCTAATCTGTCTGTATTGTTCTTTTTATTTTTTTCTGTCATATATGTTCTTCTATTACATTCTGTACATGCTAATGTAATTGGTTCTCTTGCTCCTTTTGCAGCCATCTTCAATACACCTCCAGCCATTTGCTTGTTTTATGTTTTATAGCGTATGCAATTATTTACATACGCTATAGTATTTTACCATGATTTTTCTAATATGTCAACATATATTTTAGTCATTTTTTTGCCTTTCCCCAGAACCTTTTTATACATCTATTTTTCTTTTATTTGTAATAACATTACGCCTTTTTTTACATATTTATTTTTCATAAAATTTTTCCAGATTAGTCCTGACAAATAATTTTCAATCATTACCATTGATATCCCCTTATCTATTCCTATGCATTCTGCTGAATACCATTTATTTTTTTCGTCTAAATTATATGCATCTTTAAATCCATACTTGCACCACAAACTAGGAAATTTGTTATAATAATATTCCATCGCTTTTATAGAATCTTCAGGAGTAAAATTAATTGAACCTATTGCTCCACAGGGAGGAATTGTACCATCATTTTTTAGTTTTTTTCTATTATCACAAGGTCTTGCTCCATATTCACCAGAATATCCTTTTGGTCCTATACAAGCAGTTACTCCCCATGAATTTTCATTAAATGTTTTAAATTTATATTCGTTATCTATACAAAACTTTTTATTTGCTTTAGTAGCTTTAATAGAATTTTCAAACCAATCTATACCATTTTGATCCATTTTATTTCTAAAATCTATCCAACAATGTGAAAATTGATATGTAAATAAAGTTCCTCCATATGTGTAAATTATATTTTTTATATCTTTATAATCTTTTTTTAGTTTTTCAAAACAATCATACATTTCTACACTTATAGAAAAAGTCGGAGACGAAACTCCCAAAACATATAACATTAATTGTTCTGCATACATATCCCAAGCTCCCCAAAAGCCTTTTTCATTTGAATATCCCATATAAAATTGATTTGTACTTGAATTAGTATACCATCTCCAATTAATTTTTTTATATAGCATTTCTACTTTTTCTTTAATTTCTCCACCAAAATATTCTCCAGCAGTTATTGCTCCACAAATAAAAATCCCTGTATCAATAATAGAAATTTCACAATTCCAAACTCTTTTTCCCGTATTTATATCTATAAAATGATAAAAAAATCCATTTTTTCCTTCAACATTTTCTAAAAATGTATCTAATGTTTTATTTACTCTATTATATGCTTTTTTATAACTAATCCACTTATGTTCTACACCTATAATTAATGCAGCAAATCCATATCCAACCGATGCTATACTTGAAACATTATCTGCAAATTTCGTTTTATCTCGTATTAAACCATAGCCTTTACTTGATTTTTTTAAATTTGCTTCCTTTAAAAAAAAATTATAACTTCCTTTTAGTTCTTTTAAAAGCAATTTTTTCCCATAGCACTTGCATATTTTCATAAAATTCACTTCCTTATTTTATTATACAAATTATCTTTATATGATTCAATGGAAATATTATGTAATCTTATTTCCGTATAATTTATACCACTCCATTTAAAATCCCAACATAAATTTATTTTTTCTATCACAAATAAAATAATTGAATTATTTTTTTATTTATGATATATAATTTCTAGTTATAAAATTCTTATTAATTATATATATGAAGGGATGAAAGAAATGGAAATAGAATTAATTGGTGGATATGAAAAAAATGAATTAGAAACACGTATACAAAAAGTTGCAACAGCAGGAAAACTTTCTAGATTTCCTGGAAACGTTTTCGAAGTATTAGAAAGTTGTAATAATTATGAAAAAAACTTAAATTTAATAAAAAGAATTATTGGTATGGGACATAAATCAATTATTGAGCATGATTATCTTGTTTTTGCAATTTGTGATGTTACTCCAATTATCGAGCAAACAATTATTGGAAATAGACTTACTTCTTTTACAATCAAGTCTAGAAGAGAAGTAGATTTTAGGACAGCAGGTTTTTATATTCCTGAATTTCGTAACAAAGATTTAAACACTCATCCTAAAAACGAAGAATTAAAACAAAAATATATTTCTCATATGAAATCTTTATTTAATACATATGGTGATTTAGTAGATAATGGAATAGATGTTGAAGATGCTCGTTTTATACTTCCATACTCATTCCATAGTAATATTATTATGGGACTAAATGCTAGGGAACTTGAAAAAATGGTTACTTCATTTTTATATGGTCCTTTAAGTAAAATTTCCGAGTTAAAAGAATTTGGCGAAAAATTACTTTCAATAATAAAAGAATTTGTTCCATATTTAGAAAAGAGCATTGAATCATATTCTAATTATTCAAATAATCCTTTTGACTATATGGAAAGTTTAGCTAATAGACCTAAAATAAAAATTGTTTCAAAGCCCGTTTTAATTAGTAATACTCCAAATCCAGATGATGTAATTATAAAAAGTTCAATTATGTATCATTTTCAATGTTCAGAACAAGAAGCAAAACAAATAATGGAAGAATCAGAAAAAATAGATCCTGAATATAAAGCAAAAAGCATGAATATTATTCTTCATAAAGAAGAAAGACGTGAACTTGAACAAGTTAGTTTTACTTTTCAAATTCCAATTTCATTATCAATACTTACTCATTTAACACGCCATAGAATGCACTCTTTACTTATTCCAGAATTTACACCTCTTTGGGACTTTAATAATTTTATTATTCCTGCTACTATACAAGCAAAGTCAGAACTAAAAAATATTTTTATTAATGCTCAAAAAGAAAATATGAAAATTTTTGAAGAATTTAAAAATTCAAATGTATCTGATGAGGACTTAATTTATTTTTATTTAGGTTGCCAAATGTTAAATGTTGTTACTACTATGAATGGTCGTACACTACAATGGATTTTACATTTACGTTGTTGTAACAAAGCTCAATGGCAAATCAGAAATATAGCAAAAGAACTTGCAAAACAAGTTTCTAGTGTTGCACCTCTACTTGGAAAAGGGCTTGGACCAACTTGTATGACTGATTTAGTTTGCTATGAAGGTAAAGAATGCTGTGGATTAATAAATTCATTATTAGAAAATAGAACTGTTGAAAAAATTAAATAAAGTTTTTAAAGAGCAAATATATTTTAAAACATATTTGCTCTTATATTATATTAATACTTATTTTATTAGTAAATTAATAATATTAATATATTACAATTATTTATATTTTAAATTTAATATTTATTTTTTAGAGATTGTTGCATAGATAATATATGTTTTTTTATTCTTATCAACTCATTATCAATATTTTTTATATCATTTTTAAAATATTCTGTCATCTCATCTACTTCATTTTCATTCAAATCGCTTACGCCTATTTCTCCATATAAAAGTTTTTTAGCCATATCTTGTTTCATATTTTCTTCCGAAAATTTGTTTCTTATGGAATTCTTGAAATTTGAATTTGGTAAATTATTATTTGAGTTTTCATTTGAAATTTTTAACTTATTTTTTTTATAAAATAAAAACTTCTTAAAAAAATTTTTTATTTTGTACCAAAGGCCATCTGTTGTAATTAATTTATTCTCCATTAAAATCAACTCCATTTTTTTTATCTTTAGTATCAGCTACAAGTTGCTCATATTGTTCTTCTAATTTTCTAGCCTCATCTAATTCTCTCCTTTTTTCTAAATCTCGCTTTATTAATTCTGCTAATTCCTTTTGTTTCTTTGTGCCATATTTTATATCGATATCAGATACTATTTCTAATACAGCATCTATTTCTGGATGCTCTTCTCTAAATTTTTCTCGCTCCTCAGCTGTTGTTTTTTTCTTATATGGGTTTATTAAACGGTTTCTTATAGAATTCGAAGCAGTTCCTAAGGTTCTTTCTTCCTCATTTTGAGAGCGGTGAGATGGTATTCTTGGGGTCTCCTGCCTTTTTATCCATTCTAGTATTCTTTGTGCATTTAAATAATGTGTAGCAGTAGAAATATCTATTTCTTTTATTATTTTTCGTACATCATCTATTTCTGGATGCTTTTCTCTAAATTCTTCTCGTTCTTCATTTGTTGTTTTTTCCATATATGGATTTATTAAATAAGTTCTTATAGAACTCAAAGCATTTCCTAATTTTTTTTCTTCCTCGTTTTCTGATAGTTTAGATGGCTTTTTTGGGTTTTCCTGCCTTTTTATCCATTCTAGTATTGCTTCTGCATTTTTTAAATAAGTCGACCTACCTGTAATTCCCTTGAATTCTTCTAATAAATTAAAAAAATCTAAAGTTTTGCCTTGAATTTTAAATATATCTATATCACCTGGCTGACTTTTCTCACTCTTCTCACCATTCTCACCAATTATTGTATTTTCTTCATTACCATGACTAATATCTTCGTTTCGTCCATTAACCTCTGCATCTAAATTGTTCTTCACATAATTGTTTACTAAATCAAATATTATTGTTTGCTCTCCTGATGGATCAGATGACAATGCTCTTCCCAACTGTTGTAGATAAACTATTCTTGAATCTGTAGGTCTTGCCATTATAACTCCAGAAACACCTTCAATATGTACTCCTTCATTTAACATATCAACACAAAATAATAATTTTAAATGCTCAGATTTTGATGTTTCAAAATTTTTTATATTATCATTATTTTCTTTTTCAGTCTCGCCCGAATAAACAGAATATGTTTCTGGTTTACTATCAATTTCGCCGAACCATTCTGATACTTTACTTTGTAGCAACTCCATATGTTCTTTGTCTTTACAAAATATTATATATTTTCCGTCCTTTTTTTGAATATTGTTTTTAAAGAGTTCTGGAATTCCCTCTGCCTCTTCAACTATTCTTCTCATTTGCTCAACTTTTTTTTGAAGTTCGCTTTTCGTTTTCTCATCACTACAACTATCTATTGCCTCTTTTAAACCTTCTATATATTCTCCTAAAGCATAATCACATTTTACATATTGAGGTGATTTTAGAATTCTTCTTCTTAATGCTTCAACAAGTGTAAGCTCATAGCTAATATTTCCTTCGAATAATTTATCAATAACATTTTGCTCATCCATTCTCTCAGGCGTTGCAGTCAATCCCAAAATTTTTGCATTAGGATTTTTTTCTAGTAATGTATTAACCTTTTCTCCCCATTTTTCTGCTCCTGTTCTATGTAACTCGTCCATAATTATTATATCTGCATGATACTTTTCCATCTTCTCATCACTTACTTTTAATAGTGTTTGATATAATCTTATTTTTAAATTTGGAAAATGTTCTTCGGCAATTTTTTTTGCAGGTCGTTCTGAAGTTGGCTCTTCACCAACTATATATTTAGCAATATAATTATACATCTGATTTCTTATAGCAATAGTAGGTGCTAAAAATAATATATTTTTGTCTTTATTATCTTTCATTAATTTTAATGCAATAAAGGACTTCCCGCAACCTGTAGGAATAACTACAGCTGCTCTATTTCCTTGTTCATACGTTTTTTGTACAGCATTATAAGCATCTTGTTGATGTTCTTGTAATTCTAGTTCTTGTTGTCCATTTTTTATCATATGTTTCCTCCCTTTATACAAAACTTATATAATTTTTATTATTTCAAATTAATTGTGTGTAAGTATTGTATTTATTTTCTTTTGCTATATATTTTTTATTATTATATTTGATAAACTACAGTGTTTCAAAGTTTTAATTATAAAATGGTCCATTTTTCGCTTGTAAAATACTATTGTTTTATATCTCCCTAATCCTTTTCAAAATTATTTTATCATTAAAAATATTTAATATCAATTAAAAAAAATTTAATTTAATTTTTTAGTATTACTATTACCTGAATATATATTTTTTCATTTCTTCTTGATGCTACAAAATCTATTTCTTTATTGTATAAAGTTCCTACATATATTTCATATCCTCTACGTAATAATTCTATTGCTACAATATTTTCATATATTCTGCCATAATCCATGTTTGTTGTTCCTAATAAAGCATATCTAAATGCATGATCAGAAAGATAGAACTTATCTTGTGTACTTAATAATTTTTTGCCTCTTATATCATATCTTGAAACCTTATAGAATGCAAAAGCATTACAAAGATAATTAATATAATTAGTTATAGTTTTATCCGTAATTGCAACATTGTTATTGTTAAGTACATTTGTTATATTATTAGATGATGTAAGATTTGATATATTATCCATTAAATAGTTATTTAAATTATTTAACACATCTATATTTCGGATTTTATATTTTTGATTAATGTCTCGAACTATTAAAGTGTTATACACATCTGAAATATAATCATATTTTTCTTTTTGCGTTTTATATAAGTATGAACCTGACATTCCGCCTTCTTTAACATAATTATCAAAAGCATCTTGAATATTGTTATATTTATAATATTCTAAATATTCTTTAAAAGAAAATGGATATACATCAATACAAAATGTTCTTCCTGTAAATAATGTTGCTAAATCGCTACTCATTAAAAACGCATTAGAACCGGTAATATAAATATCATATTTTTCTAGAGCATGTAAACCATTTATAGCTTTTTCAAACCCGTCACACATCTGAATTTCATCAATTAATATAAAATTTTTTTTATTGTCTATATATTTTTCTTCTATATAATTGTATAAGTTATGATATTCCATTAACTCTTCAAATGTTGGAATATTAAAATTTATATGAATTATATTAGATTCTTCTATATTTGTATTTATATATTTTTTGAAAGCTTCCAATAATTTTGATTTTCCACTACGTCTAATTCCAGTTAAAACTTTTATATCTGGGGTATCTATAACATTAATTAATCTTTCTAAATAATTATTTCTTTTTATTAATTTCAATTAACTCACCTCTATAACTATTATATTATTCTATTCCGAAAAAATCAATTTTTTTGAACAATTCGTAATAATATTATGATCCTTTTTTAGAATTTAATACAAATTTCTAAAATTCTCATATTTATCGTGTTCTACAAACAATAAATTATAAAAAAACTCACTCTTACACGAGTGAGAATCTAGCAATATTAATTTATTTGTTCTTTTCCCATATTTTTCTTATAAATTTTAAAGATAATGTCGATAGCGAAAAAC
>ERZ779671.897-NODE-897-length-13941-cov-2.332925_pt1 | contig 13941 bp, 15 predicted proteins | sample MGYA00511074_ERZ779671 | MGnify/ENA primary metagenome ERZ779671 (study PRJEB29588, sample SAMEA2158454) | human gut metagenome | biome: human gut; feature: human-associated habitat; material: faeces | place: Denmark | collected 2008/2010 ... | reverse complement strand
CGTTCCCTTGAGGCTGAAGGCTTCGTGATCGAAGATGCACAGGCTCTGGTGGAAGCCAATGCACTTGGCTTCTCCTTCAATGAGCTCCTTCACAACGAAAAGATGGTTGAGACCCTCTCTTCCATCGTCAATTCTCTGAAGTAATGCTTTAGAGAAAAACCAAGCAACCCAAAAAGCCAGCCGAACTTATTTCGGCTGGCTTTCTTTATACTTAATAGTAGCCTCATTATTTGGTTCTATCTAAGCAATAATTTCTACTACTATTTCTCCACTTTTTTTTACTTTATTTTCTATATTTTTACACTTTTCATCTTTTCCAAATAATTTAAAAAATATACTTTTTATACTTCTTTTGAATTTTTCAAAGCCTGTTTCTCTTCTTACAATAACCCATTTACTTTGTTCCATTTCTTTCTTCCTTTCTTCTCACAATAAAACTACTTTATATTAGAAAGTTTTTCTAAAACTATAATAAACATTGCATGTGACCAACCTAATCCAATAACCCAATTTGGTTTTAATGTTGAATTATCTACCTGCTCACCTAAAAAACTATGTTTTCCAACTGTTTTTAATACAAAGTCAAATGTTTCTTTAGCTTTTTTCTTTTCGCCTATTTCTAAGTAATATAATGTCATCCATAGGTTTGAAATTGGCCAAGGAGATCCATTTCTATATCCATCATTCTCATATCTTTGATATCCACCTGTATATGTTCTAAGTGTTAAATTTATATTTTCAACTGTATTTAAAACTTTTTTCTCTTTTGGTGAAAATACATTAAATGGATAAACAGCTCCAAGTAAACTTATATCAATTCTTCTATCTTCTGTATTTCTTACATATGATTTTCTATTTTCATCATATAGATTTTGCTCAATATATTCTTTTACTTTTAACATTAGTTCATCTATTTCTTTAATATTTTTGTTTATTTTTTCCTCTTTTAATCTGTTGTTTTCGAAATCAGATACATTTTTTCCCAATGCTTTATATATTTTTTTCATAGTATCAAATGCTGAAAAAATACTTGCCAAAGAATACATATGTATTCCTCTATCATTTTCTTCCCAAATGTCATAGCTTACAGAATACTTTCCTGTATTTTCTAATACATCATAAACATATTTTTTCAAAAATGTAATTGCTAATTCACACATATGTAAATTTTCTTTTAAAAATTCTTCATTTTTAGTATATTCATAATGATTATATACTCCATAAACTACACTAGCCGTTTCATCAACTTGATATCCCCAACAAGGTGCTAATCTTCCATCTGTATAAAATCTCTGTTCCCACATTCCATTTTTACTTTGTGTTATTCTGCAAAATTCACTATAAAATTTGTCTGCTTCTTTATTCATTTTTAAAATATCTAAAGCTTGTGTAATAAATACTGCATCTCTTGGCCAGCAATATGCATATCTTCCACATTGAGATAATTCTTCATCTACTTCTGGTGATGCAATAATTCCACCTGTTTCTTCATTCATTAATAATGGAAATAATAATATACTTCTTTTATATACATTTAATATTTTTTCTTCATAACTATTTTGAGGTTCTTTTATTTTTAATCCATCATGTTCTTTAACATATTTTCTCCAATATGCTTTTGTATCATTTAATTCTTTATTAAAATCTATCTTTCTTATTCTTTCGACTTCATCCATAAAGTCATGCATAGTTTTTTTATTTTCATCAATATATATACATATTTCAATATCTTTTCTATGCCCTGCTGGAAGTTTTCCAATATCAAAACTTATACCTGAATCTTTTGACATTCCAACATAATCTTTTCCACCTATAATTCCACTTCCTATATTATTTGATGTTCCATTTATTTGACCAGCAAATATTTTTTCTAATTTTGAAAATGTTGCTATTGAAAAATCATGTGCAAATTGAACCATTCCATTATCTAATTTCATACCACTTATAAAATTATTTTGGTCTGATAATAATTCTGAATGTATTAAAAATTTAATATCTTGTTCTATATTACTATCATTTATAAATGAATATTTTTTTACTAGTATATCTTCTTTTATAGTTACAAAATCTGTTTGAACTATTTTTAAATTAAAATATGTATTTGTTATTTCTGTATTTAAAATATTTGTGTCTGTATCATAATATTGTATATATGTATTATTTATGTCATCATGTAAATATATTATATTTGAGTCATTTACTTTTACTCCTGTATGAAAATACTTCAAATATTGCCTATTATCATGATTTGGATATGATAATCTTAACATTTCTCCTTTGCTTGAAAATGTTGCAAGCATGTTTTTATTTCCTATTATTGCATCATTTAAATATTTTTCCATTGTATTTTGATTAGATGCCAGACTGATTCTGGCACCATTCCTTTCTCCTTGTATTTTGACTAGATATCAAATATATTTTGACACCTTTACTTTATCCTTCAACTACATTTAGAATTTGTTGCTCTAAATCTTTAATTTTTTCATTTATTCTAAATATGTCTTCATCTCGTAATTCATCATCTGTCATATCTTCTTTTACCATAACTTCCATATCTGCAAGCTCGTCTTTTAATTTTTCTAATCTTTCTAAAACTTCATTCTTTAATGTCAATGTTTTCTTTATCTTAATTCTATTTACAATTCTTAATTCATCATCTAATTGATATGTTTCACCATATTCAGGTATTGTTACTCCAATTCCTGTATTTTCTAATATTTTATTTCTTAATACTTCTTGTGATTCTTCTTCACCATGTACTAAAAATATGTGTTTTGGCTTATTATAGAATGAGTATACAAAATTCATAAGCCCTTCTTGATCAGCATGACCAGAATATCCTTCAATATATTCAATTCTTGCATTTACTGCAAATTCTTCTCCAAATATTGTAACTTTTTTTGCTCCATTTACAATTTCATATCCTAATGTTCCTGGTGCTTGATATCCTACAAATAATATTGTACTCTTTGGATTCCATATATTATGTTTTAAATGATGTTTTATTCTTCCAACATCACACATACCACTTGCTGAAATTATTATTGATGGCTCATCACTTTCATTTAATGCTTTTGATTCATCTGCTGTTTGAGTAAATTTTAAACCTGGAAATTCTAATGGATTATTTCCTCTTTCCATTTCTTCTTTTACTTCATCTTCAAACAAATCCATATTTTCTTTAAATACTTGTGTTGCTGATATTGCAAGTGGACTATCAACATATACTGGTACTTTCATTAGTGTTCTATATTCTCTTAAAAATTCTTCATCATGTCTATTTTCTTTTATTTTATTAATTTCATATAAAATTTCTTGTGTTCTTCCTACTGCAAATGATGGTATTACTACTGTTCCTCCATTATCAATAGTTTCAGAGACTATTTTTAAGAATAATTCTGCTTTTTGATCATTTCTTATATGTAATCTACTTCCATATGTTGATTCCATGACTAAATAATCACAATTATCTATCATTGTTGGCTCTGATAAAAGTGGAATATCATTATTTCCTAGATCTCCTGAAAAGACTGCTTTTGTTTCTTTTCCATCTTCTTTTGCCCATATTTCTATTGTACTTGAGCCTAACATATGTCCAGCATCATTAAATCTAACATATATATTTTCAGATACTTGTATTATTTCGTCATATTTTACAGGTACAAATATTTCCATGCATTTTAATGCATCTTCTGCTGTATAAAGTGGTCCTCTTGTTGGTTGACCTTTTCTTATTCTTTTTTTATTTTTCCATTCTGCTTCCATTTCTTGAATATGTCCACTATCTGGTAACATTATTTGACATAAGTCACATGTTGCTTTATGTGCATATATTGGACCTTTAAATCCATCATTATATAGTTTTGGGATTCTTCCTGAATGATCTATATGTGCATGTGTTAATAACATAAAATCTATTTCTGCAGGATTGTAATCAAATTCTCTATAATTTTGTTCCTCTAATTCTGCCTTTCCTTGATATAATCCACAATCAACTAAAAACTTTTTTCCAGCAGCTTCAACTAAAAAGTTTGAACCTGTTACTATTTTTGTAGCTCCTAAAAAAGTTATTTTCATCTATTAATCCTCCGTTTTTTAATTAAAGATTTTAATCTTCTTATTTATCTTATTCTTTTCAATATTGTTTATTATAAATTTTTCTTCTGAAATATTTTCATCAAATAATTGAAAATATTTTTTATCATATTCTGCAAAAATTTTATAATATAATTCTTTTAAATCAATTATCCTTGTTTCAAATATGTGTGTCCATACTTCGAATGGTACTTCTTTTGATACTATTTTTTCTTTTTTTCCTATTTTTATTAGTTCTTTTTCAATTTCTGTTATTTCTTCTTTTAATTCTGAAATATCTTTTATTGAATCTTGAGTATTAAATGGTATTAACATATAATATCTAAATTTATATATTAAATTTAATAATGTGTCTTTGTTGGCATTTTTTATTTCTTGTTTAAAACATTCCAAAAAAGTAATTACAAATTTTAAATAAACTTCTTTTTGTTCTTCTTCTGTATAATATATTGTTTCTAACAAATTTTTCTTTTGAGTTATTTTTTCCTTGCTTTCTACATAATTATATGGCAATAATTTAAAATTTATATCTTCAATATTTTTTAAATTTTCTTGTTTTTTTGCATTTAATTGTTGCCTTAATACTCTTACACTAAAAACCTTTTTTTCTATTGGAACTCCTTCATTGACTTTTTGATATTGATTTTTTAATTCTTTTTCTGAACTTAATATTTTTTGAATTACTGCAATTTCTTTTTCTGCTTTCTTTTTTTCTTCTGTCAATTCAGTAATATATTGTTCAACATTAGTTCTCTTTTTTATATCATTATCAATTTCATTTAATTGTTGTATCTTTTCTGATTTAAAGTCTATGTCTTGTCCAATTTCATTCATTATAGCAATTTTTTCAATTATTTCATATAATTTTTTTGCATTTTCAATTCCATATTTATTTGAAATTTGTTCTTTAAACATACTATAATAATCTATTATTCCATCTGTATCAAAACTCCAATTATCCATAAATTCTTCTCCAAGTAATATTTGGAGTATTTGATATACAAGATTTGAACTTATACTTTCTATTTCTGTTTTTATTGTTGTCCATGACCAACCATTAAAATCTCTTAATACTTCTACTCTATCTAAACTCTTTCCTGTCATTATTAGATTTGATAATGGTTCTGAAATAATTTCATATTTGCTATTTACTATTTTATTATTATTTATACTTTTTTCTATTGCATATAATATTTTTTCTTCAATTGGATATGTTATTATCTGATTTTCATCAATATAAAATTTATTTTTTTCTAAGCTCTTTTTTATTTTTTCTTCTTCGATCTTTTCATTAAAGCTTACTGTTACAATTTTATTACATTTTCTTTTTATATTTTTATTAATTTCATCTACATATTCTTTTTTATTTCTTTGAATTACTTTAGCATTTTGATAATCTTTATATGATACATCTATTTTGTACAAAATTCCTTGGAGAAGATTTTTAGTTCTTTCATCTACATCTTTTTGAGCTAATACATTTTCTAAGATTTCATTACGGTCTTTTTTTATAAATTTTTCTAACATATCTTCTCCTCCTTTCTTTTGTATCTATTCTTGATTATCTTCAGATGGAGTTCCCATTTTTAATTCTTCCCATCTTTCTTTTGACATTAATACTTGACGTGGTTTACTTCCTTGATATCCTGAAATAATTCCTCTTTCTTCCATTTGATCTATTATTCTTCCAGCTCTTGCATATCCTACATTAAATTTTCTTTGAATGAATGATGTTGAGGCTTGACCTGTTTCTACAACTAAATCAATTGCTTCCATTAAATGTTCATCTGTATTATCATCTGGATCTTTTGAGTTTGCATCTTGAATTTCTTTATCTGTTTTTCCACTTTTTTCTATTGAGTCTAATATATCTTCATTATATGTTGCTTCACCATTTGTTTTTACAAATGATACAATTTTTTCTACTTCTTCATCAGATACAAATGCTCCTTGAATTCTTGTTGGTTTTGCTGCTCCTGTTGGATAATATAACATATCACCTTTTCCTAATAATTTTTCTGCTCCTACTTGATCTAATATTGTTCTTGAATCTACTTGTGAAGATACTGCAAAAGCAATTCTTGATGGTATGTTTGCTTTTATTATACCTGTGATTACATCAACAGATGGTCTTTGTGTTGCTATTATTAAGTGCATTCCTGCTGCTCTTGCTTTTTGTGCTAAACGACAAATTGAGTCTTCTACTTCTTTTGCTGCAACCATCATTAAATCTGCTAACTCATCTATTATAATTAATATTTGTGGTAATTTTCCAACACCTTCTTCTTTTTCTATTAATGCATTATATCCTTTTAAATCTCTTACACCTTTTTGTGCAAATAAATTATATCTATTATCCATCTCTTGTACAGCCCATGCTAATGCACCTGCTGCTTTTTTTGGATCTGTTACTACTGGTATTAATAAATGTGGTATTCCATTATATACTGATAATTCGACTACTTTTGGGTCTACCATTACAAGTTTTACTTCACTTGGTTTTGCTTTATAAATAATACTAGTTATTATAGTATTTATACAAACACTCTTTCCAGAACCTGTAGAACCTGCAATTAAAACATGAGGCATTTTTGCAATATCAGCTATTACTTCTTTACCTGCAACATCTTTTCCTAAAGCAAATGCAAGTTTTGATTTATGTTCTTTAAAATCTTCTGTATCTATTATATCTCTTAAATGCACTATTTCATTTTCTTTGTTTGGGACTTCTATTCCTACAGCTTGTTTTCCTGGTATTGGTGCTTCTATACGAATAGTCTCTGCTGCTAAATTAAGAGCTATATCATCTGCTAAATTTGCTATTTTACTAACTCTTACACCCTCTGCAGGCTTTAGTTCATATCTTGTTATAGCAGGTCCTACTGATACGTTTTCTACTTTGGCTGAAACTCCAAAACTATATAATGTTTTTTGAAGTTTAGAAGCTGTATCTGTAACAGCTTTTTTTCCACCTTTTATGCCCTTTTTTTCACCTTCACTTAAGAATGTAATTGGTGGAAATTCATAATTTTCATCTTCTACAGTTAAAGTATGCTCTAATTGCAATACTTCTTTAACTTTTTCTTCTTTTGTTTCTTGCTCTTGTTTAAATAAATTTTCTTCTATAAAGTCTGGTGCCTGTTTACTTGTTTCATCTTTCATTCCTAATGGGACTATGTCATCTTTATTATGTTTAAATTTCTTTAATAATCCACCTTTTGATTCTGTTTCTTCTTCTAAATTGTTTATTGTTAATTGATCTACTTCTAAAGCTTGTCTTCTTCTTTCTTCTTCTTCTCTTAATCTACGCTCTTTTTTAGTTTCTTTTCTTGGTATATCTATATCTTCTTCAACATTGTATATTTTATTACTCTTAACAGGTCTTCTTTCTTCTTGCTTTCTTTGTTCTCTTATAGCTACTGCTCTTTCTTCTTTTCTTTCATTTTTCTTTTCTTGTCTATCATATAAAAAGTCTGATATAAATTCTGTTGGTTTAAATCCAAATATAAATACAATCGATATAACAGTAACACCTAAAGCCAAAATAACCGTTCCAAGCATTCCAAGCATTTTTATAAAAGGAATTGCTACAAGGGTTCCAACAACACCCCCACCTATATTTTTTTCTCCGAAGCGAATATGCTTGTTTTAATATATCTCCAAGCTCACTTTCTTCAGTTATATTTCCTATAGATATTTGATATATACTCATGACTGCCGAAACACATAATATCACTATTAAATATTGTATTAGTTTCGACATAAAATATTCTTTATCATCATATGCTAAATATATCCCTATTGCGAACGTTCCAACTGGAATTATGTACTTTATAAATCCAAAAAGACCTCCAAGCATTGGGCTCAAATGTTCTCCTATATATCCTGATTCTGCATATATTAAAACTGCAAGTAGTATACTAATAACAATCATAACTACTACTGCAACGTCTAAATTACTTTTCTTTTGTTTCTTTTTACTCTTTTTTGCTTTTGCCAATTTCAGTCCACCCCTTATAATATAAAGTCAAACACATTCTATCACAAACAAATTTTTTTTTCTACAAAAATAAATTGTTTTTATTAATAATTTTTATTCTTGTAAATTTATTGCATAGAATATTTATATTATAACAAATCTAGAGAATTTTCCTATAATATAAAAATCAGAAATCGGAAATCAATTTTTTAAAATTGACTTTCAAAACCGATTTCTGATTTTACTATCTTATTGTAATTCTTTTCTATTGTTTTGTACAATTTTCAAAGCATCTTCTAAAGCTACTTCTAATCCTGCTAATATGTTATCAGCATAATCTTTTGTTCCTTTAGAAATTTCTCTTGACATCTCATTTGCAGTTTCAATTATTTCTGCTTTCTTTTCATATGCTTTTCTTGTTATTTCATGCTCATCTATCATTGATATTATTCTATTTTCAGCTTCTTTTACTATATCATCTGCTTCTTTTTGAGCCTCTTCTAATATACGTTGTCTTTCTTCTTTAACCCATTTTGCTTGTTTTAGCTCATCCGGTAATTTTAGTCTTACTTCTTTTATAATTTCTAAAACTTCGTCTTTATCAACAACACATTTAGTAGAAAAAGGAACACCTTTGCTTCTCTCTAATATATCTTCTAAAGTTTCTAATAAAGTAAATATTTCCATGATTAAACCCCTTTCAACTTAAGAATATGAGACTCACACGCCCATACTTCCTACAATCATATACTTTAAGATTTAGTTCTTTCAAACCATCTAGATCTCTTTCTTTTTGATCTGTTTCTATGATTATCTTTCCGTTTTCTTTTAATAACTTTAAACACAAAATTGTTTTTACAGCATCTATAGATATGTTTGCATCATATGGGGGATCTAAAAATATAATATCAAATTTTATATCTTCCTCTCTTAATTTTTCCAAACATGCTTTATAATCTTTGTTAATAACAATTGCTGATTCTGTAAATCTTGTCTTTTGTAAATTTTTCTTTATAATTGTTATTGAATCATGTGATTTATCACATAAATAAGCTTTTTTACATCCTCTACTTATAAATTCAATTCCTATTGAGCCACTACCAGCAAACAAGTCCAATACAGTAGTAGTTTCATCTATATCTTTTTGCAATATATTAAATAAAGATTCCTTAACTCTATCTAATGTTGGTCTTGTTTTTAAACTATCTATTGTATCTAATTTAGTTCCTCTTGCAGTTCCACTTATTACTCTCATAGGCCCCTCTTTTTCTATTCATATTTTATATTTTTTTATTAATATGTCAATATAAATCATTAAAATGTAACATATATTTAATACGTTTGTAATACTAAATATATAATGTTTAATATTATACACTACTTTTTTGTTTTTTTCAATACAAAAAGCAGAGGCTATAATCTTAAAAAATAACCCCCGCTTTATCTTGTGTGTACCTTATTTTACGCATCTTTTTTCATATCTTTAATTAACTCTAATTGAGAAATCAAAAGTGACTCCATTTTAGCTTTATAGATGTCAAATTGTTTTTCTACATCTTCTAGCTCTTTTTTCTTAAGAACTATAGTTTGAGTCAAATCATCTGCTGATTTTCTAGCTGATCCTTCTGCCTCTTTAACTATTTGTTCTGCTTGTTGTTTTGCAATATTTTTTACTTCATCTGCTGCAGATTGTGCCATTACTAAAGTATTTTGAAGTGTTCCTTCTATTGTTTTATAGTGTTCTACGCTTTTTTCTAATTCTTCTATTCTTCTTTTATTTTCAGAAGCTTCTTTGTACATTTTTTCATAATCTACAGTTAATTGATCTAAGAAATCATCAACTTCTTCTACGCTATAACCGTTCATAATTTGTTTTGCAAATTTTTTATTTTCTATATCAAGTGGTGTATACATATTAATTCCTCCCATACTTTTTTTATGAACGTAAATCTTTCAATTATTCATTGCCATTGTTTCTAAGCCATGAAACTGAAAGTTTGTTCTTTATTTCTTCTCTTGCCATATCAGTTGTTATATCATAGTTATATGGTGCAATTAAAAATATAGAATTTGAAATTTTTTGAATATGTCCATCTAATGCATGTACAGCTCCGCTAATAACATCTACAATACGTCTTGCAACATCTTTATTTACATATTCTAAATTAACAATTACTGATTTTTTCTCTTTTAATAAATCACATATATTTTCTGATTGTTCAAAAGAGGTTGGTTGTGAAATAACCATTTTAACTTGTTGCATTTGTGGCATGCTTACAATTTTATTATTGTTACGTTTTCCCCATACTCTTTTTTCTTCTACTTCTTCATCTTCTTGATTATATTCATCATCCATATTATAGACATTTTCATCTTCTTTTTCTTCTGCTGTGTCCATTCCAAACAAATCCCACACTTTATTCATAATAGCTCCTGACATCCTTATAACCTCCTAATACCTCTCTTCATTTGCATTTTTATACTGGTAATAGTATCTAACTTTTTATTTGATTTGTCAATACTTTTTGCTTTTCGTAACAATAATTTAATATTATTGTAATATTAATGTAATATTATTTAATTGACTTAAATTTATCGTCTGTTATATTTACTAAAACCTCATCATACATATTAATTGACTTTTTAGTTCCCATTTGTTTTAGATCAAATCCTAATGACTCTAACTCATCACTTGAATAATTAGAAACAATTGAATATTTATCATTTTGTTTTAATATTTTTACATAAACTTTTTCTAAATATCCAGCTCTTTGTCTTACTACACATGCAATATCATTTTCATATACTATTGCAGTATTTGGAACTTTTAAGCCACTAGCACTCCACCAAATTATATCAAACGATATTTTTCTATATGATGTTAATTCTTCTATTGCTCTCTTATTGTATCTCCCTTGGAAACAAAAGCCTGTTCTATTGGATAACATGAAATAACTCTGTTAATTTCACTACTACTGTATTCATAAACCAATTCCCATTTAAGGTCTTTATCTTCAAGTTTTGAAATTGCAGTGTCAAGGTCTGAGCCCTTTATTCCTGATGGAACTTCGATCTTTTCGGCTCCCTTACTTACAGTAAGTAAAATAGTTTCATTCTTATCAATTACTTTTCCTTTTTCATTACTAGATGCTATAACCTGACTTGTTTTAACATTTAATTTTTCCAAAAACTCTTTATTTATTACTGAAAAATCTTGTGTTTGTAAAACGTTTTCTAGACCATCTACACGATAAGAAACAACTCCACTAATTGGTGCATTAACATATTCTGAATTATTATTAAGTTGTTTTTCATATGTGCTTCTTTCATCTATTAATTTTTTTATATATGATCCAGCTGGACTAAGTTCTCCAGCTATTTTAGCTTTTTTAGTTACATATGTATTAATATCATTTTTATATTCTTTTATTTTTTGAATATCATTTAATTCATATAAGTCACTAAGTTTTGACTCTATTTGTGTATCTAATAATTTTATATCGCTTGAAAATAAGCTATTATCCTTACTCATAGCTTCTTGTATTTTTTTATCTAAATCTTCTATCTTTTTTACTAAATTTTCCTCATTATTAGAATAATATCTAAAAACAGGGTCTCCTTTAGATACTTTTTCTCCTTCTGTTTTTATTGGAACCAAGCCATTTTTATAATTTTCTCCTTCAACTACAGTTTCATTTCTTATAATATATCCTGTTGCTGATTCTTCAAAATAAAGTTTGCCGATTTTCCACCAAAAAAGTATCTACCGGATTTGTTATAAGTTTAAATAGCATAATACCCGCATATACAACAATTATTAGTAATAATATAAAAATAATTTTTTTCTTATTATTTTTATAAAAGTTATTTTTTACTTTTGTATCATCTTTTTTCACTTTATACCCTCCAAAATAATTTTTATATTATTTTGTCTATCTTCTAGTCCATCTAACCATTTTATATTTTCATATCTTTTAAACCAAGTTATTTGTCTTTTTGCATATCTTCTTGATTCGCGTTTTATCTTTTCTATCATTTCATCTTCTGTTATTTCATTTTTTAAAAATTCTACTACCTCTTTATATCCAAGTCCTTGCATTGCTGTAGGAAAACTATTGTACTTTTTTACTATATTTTTTACTTCCTCTATTAATCCTTGTTTTATCATAATATCAACTCTTAAATTGATTCTTTCATAAAGTTTTTCTCTTTCCATATTTATTCCAAACAACTTAAAATTAAATGGATTATCTTTTTTTCTTGATTCAATCTCTTGCATAGTTTTAGTTTTTCCTGTAGCTTTATATATTTCTAAAACTCTAAAAATCCTTTTTTTATCATTTACACTTATTTTTTTCATTGCCTCTGGATCTATATTGTTTGCCATATTATATACAGCTTCTAGTCCATCTTTTTTAGCTAATTCTTCCAACTTGTTTCTATAGTTTATATCTATTTTTATATCATCATATTCAATTCCATTTACAAGTGAATCTATATATAAACCTGTTCCTCCAACAACAATTGGATATTTTCCTTTTTTTATAACATCATTAATAGCTATAATAGCATCTTTTTTATATTTTGCAACACTATATCTTTCTTCTGGTGATACACATCCGAATCAAATAATGTCTAATGCCCTGCATTTCTTCTTTAGTAGGTTTTGCTGTTCCAATATCCATATCTTTATATATTTGCATAGAATCTGCAGATATAATTTCTCCGTTTATTTTTTTTGCAAGTTCTATAGACAAAGCTGTCTTTCCTGACGCTGTAGGTCCACATATAACTATAACATTTGATTTTATCATTTTAATCTTTCCTTATCTATTTAATTATCTTCTTGAAAACTTTTTTTCTATATCTATTTTTGACATTTTTATTGCTGTTGGTCTTCCGTGCGGACATGTAAACGGATTTGGTAACACAAGTAATTGTCTCATCAAATTATCTACTTCTTGTTTTGTTAAAGCCATATTAGCTTTAACAGCAGATTTACATGCAAGTGTTGCAATAAATTTTTCTTCTATTTCTTGTTTTGCTGTTCTTGCAACAGTATTTATTTCGTCTAATGTTTCTAAAAATAGTTCTTTTGTTTCTAAATCTATACATATATTTGGAACTCCTGAAATTTTTATAGTATTTTCTCCAAATTCCTCTAATGTAAAACCTGCTTTTTCAAATAATTGCATATTATCTTTAGCAATTCCCATTTCTTTATATGTTAATGTAATTATATCTGGCAATAGCATTAGTTGTGATTCTTTTGGACCATCTGAATAATAATTCTTTTTTATTTTTTCATACATTATCCTTTCGTGTGCAGCATGTTGATCTATAATATACATTTCTTTATCCATTTCTATTATTATATATGTAGAAAAAGCAATTCCTATAAATTTATAATTTGGAATACTACTATAACTATCATCATTAAATATGCTTATATTCTCTGTAGGAACAGATACTATGGAATCATCTATTTTATACTTTTCACCTTCATCTTCTACTTTTGACTCTGACATAGGTAGTTTTCCAAACATTTTAGCATACATTTCATCAAAATTTTTGTCATCAGCTTCCATCTTATTTTCTTTAAGAGCATTTATTTGTTTTAATATATTTTGCATATCCTCTTCTTTTACTGGTTCAAACTCTTTATTTGTTATTTCTTCATTTTTTTCTATATTTTCATTTTTTATTCCTATAATTTGATCAGGTATATTAACATCTTCTTTAACATCTATTGTTTCATCAATTTTGTTTATATCTTCTTTTTTATTTTCTATATTAACTTCTTTCTCATTTTTATCATCTTTGTTTTCTTCTTTGTTTAGATCATTTTTTATTTCTTCTTTAGCTAC